>ERZ802831.17-NODE-17-length-82714-cov-20.8004_pt1 | contig 82714 bp, 81 predicted proteins | sample MGYA00345655_ERZ802831 | MGnify/ENA primary metagenome ERZ802831 (study PRJEB30503, sample SAMEA104212376) | marine metagenome | biome: Westerlies Biome; feature: [SRF] surface water layer (ENVO:00010504) within the epipelagic zone...; material: water (ENVO:00002006)...
TTCTGGAACAATGGATCCATTAGCTCAAATTTTTGGAATGGGCGCTCTGCCAACACTTGGTAACTGTGCCTCAATGGTTACAAAATTAACTGCTGCTGGCTTAGGTGGGTTTTATGAGGTTGAATATGATTTAGGTGGAAATGAATTAACAAATGCACCTAAAGCGACTGCACATATTGGTATAGAATATACTGCAGATTTCACTGAATCAAATCTACAAGTTATTTCTCGTCTAGATTACTATTGGCAGGATGCAATGTGGACTCGTCTTTATAATGTCTCTAGAGATGTAGTAGAAGCTTGGGACGTTATAAATGCGCAGATTATCATTAAACCAACAGACTCTGATTTTTATGCAAGACTTTGGGTTCAAAATCTAGCTGATGATGATAACCAAACTGGTGCATATTTTACAGATCCTTCTTCAGGTCAATTTAGAAATGATTTCTATATGGAACCTAGAATGTTTGGTGTTACTTTTGGAGCTAAGTTCTAAACTTAGATCATAAAAGAAATTAAGCGCGGTAGAAATATCGCGCTTTTTTTTGCCTATTTTTTTGAAGTAATAGAGAGAAAAACTGTTTCTAAAGACGCCCCTGAAACAGTGAAATCACTAACAGCTAAGCCCGATTCTTCAACCTTTCTGAGGATATCTCTTGAAGTCTCATTTTTTGGATTATAGCCTATTATAATGTTCTTATCTTTATCAATTATTGCACCCATATCTATTAAAGTAGGACTAAGCTCTTCAATATCTTCGATAGGTTTAATGGTCAGACTTTTAGAGTCAGCATCATTTAAAATTTCTTGTGTTGGTGCACATCTTACGATTTGCCCATTATCTACAATTGCTATTGTATCACAAAGCTCTTCAGCTTCTTCAAGATAATGGGTTGTTAAAATAATTGTTGTTCCATATTCATTGAGTTTTTTAATGTAAGTCCATAATTGTTGTCGTAACTCAATATCAACACCAGCAGTTGGCTCATCTAATATTAAAATAGGAGGCCTATGAACCATAGACTTAGCGACAAGGAGTCTTCTTTTCATTCCGCCTGAAAGTGTTCGTGTATAAGAATCTGCCTTATCTTCAAGATCAAGAGTTTTTAAAAGAAAATCTACGTTTCGATCCTTAGGCATAACACCATACATACCAGCTTGTTGATTTAGTGTTTCTCGTGGTGAAAAAAATGGATCAACATAAATTTCTTGAGGAACAACGCCTAAAGATGCACGGACAGATCTTGGGTTTTTATCAAGATCAAATCCCCAAACGATAGCTTTACCAGATGTCTTAAGGGTTAAACCAGCAAGAATATTTATAAATGTCGATTTACCGGCGCCATTTGGGCCTAAAAGACCAAACATTGAGCCTCTAGGAATATTTAAGTCAATAGAATCAAGTGCTAGTAAATTTCCTGTACCACCAACGCCTTTGTACTCTTTGGATAATCCTTTAATCTCAATTGCACTATCTGGAAGAATTTCGTTTTTCATGTCACTCTATATATATTTTAATGTAGTATATTTGAATCTTTCATCTACACAAACTAAGTGCAATAGTAAAATATAAAACAAATGAAGAATAATCAAAAACATATATATCTTGTAGACGGCTCTACATATATTTTTAGAGCCTACCATGCCCTCCCACCTCTAACACGAAAATCAGATGGGTTTCCAGTGGGTGCAATATCTGGTTTCTGTAATATGCTAGATAAACTTATACGAGATGAAAAACAGAAAAATAATTTAACACATCTTCTTGTTGTCTTTGATGCATCGGGAAAAACTTTTCGTAATAAAATATATTCCGACTATAAGGCTAATAGATCATCTCCACCAGAAGATCTTATTCCACAGTTTCCTATTATTAGAGAAGCAACTGATGCATTTAATGTCCCTCACGTTGAGCTATTGGGATATGAGGCTGATGATTTAATTGCAAGTTATACTAAATCGGCTCTTTCAAAAGGTATGCAGGTAACGATCGTTTCATCAGATAAGGACTTGATGCAATTAGTAGGTAAAGGCGCAAGCATGTTAGATACGATGAAAAATCGTATAATTAATGATAACGAAGTTATTGAAAAATTTGGGGTAAAACCAGATAAAGTTATTGATGTTCAATCTTTAGCAGGAGACTCAATTGATAATGTCCCCGGTGTTCCTGGCATAGGAATCAAAACAGCTGCTCTATTAATTAATGAATATGGCAATTTAGATAAGTTAATTGAGAACGCTTCACAAATTAAGCAAACAAAGAGAAGAGAGAGCATTATAGAGTTTGCAGAGCAAGCCAGGATAAGTAGAGAGTTAGTTACACTAAAAGACGATATTGAACTTCCAATATCTATTGATGATATAGAAATTCAATCAATAGAGCCAAAGAGATTAATTGCTTTTCTAAAAGCAATGGAGTTTAAAACGTTAACCGAAAAAAAAGCTAAAGAATTTAATATTTCAATTGATGAAATAGATTCACAAAAATTAGAATTAAACTTTAATCCTTCAGAAGATATACAAAAAACTGAAAAGACTGAGGAAAATATCAAAAATTTTGAATATGAGAAGTATTCCACCATTCATAACATTGAAGAACTAATAGAATGGAAAGAAAAAATTTTAGAGAAGGGCTTCGTCGCAATTGATACTGAAACAGATTCTTTAAATGCAATTGAGGCAAACCTTATAGGGTTTTCAATGGCCATTAATAATAATGAAGCCTGCTATGTACCATTAAATCATTTAGAAGAAAGACCGCAAATAGAATTAAGTCACGCATTAGAGATTTTAAAAGAAATAATGGAAGACGAAAGTATTTTAAAAATACTTCATAATAAAAAATATGACGGATTAGTTCTCCAAAAATATAATATATCAATTACACCTTACGATGATACAATGTTAATTTCATATTCAATCGGCTCTGGTGGAATAAGGCATAACCTAGATGCATTAGCTAAAAATTACCTATCACATAATACAATGTCATTTAAAGAAATTGCAGGGACAGGTAAGAGCCAAAAATTATTTAATGAAATTGATATTAATACAGCTACTAAATATGCTGCGGAAGACGCAGATGTAACTCTCAGACTATGGAAAATTTTAAAGCCTAAATTAGCACAAGATAGGCTTTCTTCTGTTTACGAAACAATTGAGAGACCTTTGGCAAAAGTAATTATGGATATGGAAAATCATGGTGTTTCTATAGATGAAAAAATACTCAACAAATTATCTGAAAAATTTGAAGGAAAAATAAAGAATATTGAAAAAAGTTGTTTTGAATTAGTAGGAGAGGAATTTAACCTTGGGTCACCTAAGCAAATTGGTGAGATATTATTTGATAAACTTGGCATAAAGGGAGGAAAAAAAACTCCCTCGGGATCTTGGTCTACTGACGCTGATACTCTGACTTTTCTAGCCTCAAACGGTAATGCTCTTCCTAAACTCCTCTTGGAATGGAGAGGACTTTCAAAATTAAAATCAACTTATACTGACGCACTTCCAACATTTGTTAATAAAACAACTAATAGAATACATACATCTTATGCTATGTCATCAACATCAACAGGGAGACTATCATCGTCAGACCCTAATTTACAAAATATACCTATCCGTAATGAAGATGGGCGTGAAATTAGAAGTGCATTTGTTGCAGAAGAAGGAAGTTCTTTGATTAGCGCTGATTATAGTCAAATTGAATTAAGGATTATTGCCCATATGGCGGATGATAATAATCTTAAACAAGCCTTTAGAGAAAAAATTGACATTCATTCCTTAACGGCATCAGAAGTTTTTGGGATACCCTTGAAAGATATGGATAATGAAACAAGGCGTAAAGCGAAAGCTATAAACTTTGGGATAATTTATGGTATTTCTGCTTTTGGTTTATCTAATCAACTTGATATATCACGATCTGAGGCCTCTGATTATATAAGATCATATTTTGAAAAATTTCCATCGATAAGAGATTACATGGAAACAACAAAAGAATTTGCAAAAGATAATGGATTTGTAAAAACCTTATTTGGAAGAAAATGTATAATAGAAGGCTCTGCAAATCGTGGTCCCGGAGGAAAAGCTTTCATGGAAAGAGCTGCAATTAATGCACCAATTCAAGGTACGGCAGCTGATATAATTAAAAGAGCTATGATAAAGATCCCTCAAGTTTTAAAAAAGGAAAGTCTCTCATCAAAAATGATTATGCAAGTACATGATGAATTAATTTTTGAAACCAAGGATGATGAAATCGACAAAACTATAGAAATAGTAAAAAATCAAATGTCTCAAGCTCATAAACCAGTTGTTAATTTATCAGTTGATTTAGAAGTAGAAGCAGCCTTTGGAAAGAATTGGGATCAAGCACACTAAATGTAAAATTATGATAGATTAATTCTTGGCGCTGCCTGAATAACATCTTGGTCAACATGCTCTTCATAAATTGAAAAATTATTAGTAAACATTTCTACTAGTTTCGTTGCTTGAGCATCATAATTATCTTTATTTGACCAAGTATTTCTAGGATCTAGTATAGTTTGATCAACTCCCTCTACTGATAAAGGTACTTCAAATCCAAAAAATTGGTCATTTCTCATTTCAGCACTATTAAGTGTTCCATTTAAAGCGGCAGATAATAAAGCACGAGTAGCTTTTATAGGCATCCTATTACCCACACCAACTGGTCCACCAGACCAACCTGTATTGACCAACCAACAATTTACATCGTATTTATGAATAAGGTTCTTTAATAAATTACCATATTCAGATGGGTGTCTTGGCATAAAAGGGGCTCCAAAACATGCAGAAAATGTTGCCTCGGGCTCAGTCACACCCTTCTCAGTACCAGCTACTTTTGCAGTATAACCAGATAAAAAATGATACATTGTTTGTGATCCTGAAAGTTTGGCGATTGGAGGTAAAACTCCAAAAGCATCGCATGTCAAAAGAATAATATTCTTTGGTATAGGGCCTCTCCCAGTTTCACTTGAATTTGGAATAAAGGATAAAGGATAAGCACCACGAGTATTCTCAGCAAGAGTATCATCATCAAGATCTAATTCACCAGTTTCTTCATTTAGAACTACATTTTCTAAAATAGTTCCTACCTTTTTAGTTGTTTCATATATTTCTGGCTCTGCATCTTTTGATAATCTGATCATTTTAGCGTAACAACCGCCTTCAAAGTTAAAGACACCATTCTCTGACCATCCATGCTCATCATCACCAATTAAAGTTCTTTTTGGATCTGCAGATAGAGTTGTTTTTCCAGTACCTGAGAGACCAAAAAATATTGCAGAGTCATTTTCGTTTCCAACATTCACAGAACAATGCATTGGCATTACATTTTTAGGAGGTAATAGAAAATTTAGCATTGTAAATACAGATTTTTTAATTTCACCTGCATATGATGTTCCAGCTATTAAAACAATCTTTTTGGCAAAGTTAACCGCTATAACTGTTTCTGAACGAGAGCCATGTCTATTTGGGTCAGCCTTAAAGCTTGGTAAATCTATTATAACAAACTCAGGATCAAAATCCGTCTTTTCTTCATCTTTAACAGTTATTAATAAATTTTGAATAAATAGAGAATGCCAGGCATATTCTGTATAAATTCTTGTGGGTAATCTATATTGAAGATCTGCCCCACCATAAAGATCCTGAATAAAAAGATCCTTATCATTTGAAAAATCGATCATGTCTTTATAAAGAGTATCAAAATTATCCTCAGACATTTCTTTTGCGTTATTCCACCAAATTGCATCTTCGTTTGCAGATTCCTTAACAACAAATTTATCTTGAGCAGATCTGCCAGTATGTACCCCTGTTTCTACAACCATGGCGCCGTCTTTAGATAACTTTCCTTCGCCGCGTTCTAATATAATTTTATATATTTCTTGTTGATTTAAATTCCAGAAAACACTATTTAATGATGAAAATCCATGATTTTCGGGACCTGATGCTGAAAAATTTTCACCTACTTCTCTCACTATTTACCCCTTAATTTATAAATATAATTCACACTTATATCAGAAAATTCTCAACAAGCAATGTAAGGTACTATATAGTTTATTCAAGAGAATTAGTTAACTAAAAAAGGCTTAAAATGACTCATATATGTTTAATTGACGATGATCAGAATATTCTAGCTTCTTTAAGCTTAGCACTTAAGTCTGAAGGTTATATAATTAGTACTTTTTCAGATGGCCTTTCTGGATTGAATTCGCTTAAAGAGGATGATTATGATATTGCTATATTAGATATTAAAATGCCTAGGCTTGATGGTTTAGAGGTTTTACAAAAACTAAGACAAGCATCTAATTTACCTGTCATTTTTCTAACCTCAAAAGATGAGGAGGTTGATCAACTTCTTGGCCTAAAAATGGGTGCAGATGATTATATTACAAAACCATTCTCACAGAAATTATTAATTGAAAGAGTAAAAGCTATTCTAAGGCGCTCTAAAGATACTCTGACTTCAAATGATAAAGAAACCAGTAATATAATAAAGAGAGGAAAGCTATCGTTAAATATGAGTAGATATGAGTGCTTTTGGGATGATGTTGCAATTAAATTAACGGTCACAGAATTTCTTCTTTTGGAATCTTTAGCATCTAGGCCAGGATATGTTAAAAGTAGAGATCAGCTTATGTCGGCTGCTTATGATGATGATATTTATGTAGATGATAGAACCATCGATAGCCATATAAAACGATTGAGAAGAAAGTTTAAAAATTTAGATAAAAATTTTGAATCAATTGAGACACTTTATGGTGTCGGGTATCGTTATATTAAAGAATAATGTTTAGTTTCTTAAAAATAAAATCTCTAGGTTCAAGAATTATTGCGATAAATTTAATAGGTCTAATCTTTCTTGCCATAGGGTTTATATTAGTTGATAAATCTGAAAATAATCTTATTGAAGCCAGGAAAGAAGCTCTTATCTTACAGGCAAATCTTATTGCATTTTCTTTTACATTGAGTTCAGACGTCTCAAGCCAAGATAATAATATAGATAATTTATTCTTAACGAGAAATTGGTCATCAACAAAAATTGCTAGAACTCAAATCTTCAATGATAATCTCATTAAAATATTTGACTCGAGAGACTTTCAAAAAAAAGAAGATGAAAAAGAAGAATCTCAAAAAATTTTTTTCTCAAATTATATTAAAAAGATCGTTGAATTTTTTGATAGAGATGCACCCCTTTTACCCGAAGTTGGATACTCTAGTGATGACCTGAGAGATGCTATTCAAGGAAAAACAAAAGCATCAGAGTATAAATTAAGAAATGGTGGAATCACGGTTCATGTAAGCATACCACTTGAAAGAAATAACTCAAAAAAAGAAGTTCTGTTATTATCAACTCAAGAAGGTGATATAGGAAGAATACTGCAGGAAGAAAGGCAAAGATACTTAAGAGCCTTTATTATCGCTCTATCAATAAGTTTATTCCTATCAATATCTTTATCGAGCACAATTGCTAGGCCTCTTAATAGACTTGCTAGGGCTACAGAAGGCGTTTCTAATGCTGGTATTGGAGAAATACCTGCTATGGAAGGTAGAAAAGACGAAATTGGAGTATTAGCAAAATCAGTAAAAAGAATGACAAGAGCTCTTCAGGATAGAGTTAAGTCCGTTGAGGCGTTTGCTGCTGATGTTGCGCATGAACTCAAAAATCCATTAACATCTCTTCAAAGTGCTATAGAAACAATACAAATATCCAATGAAGAAGAAGAAAAAAAACAATTAATTAAAATTGCCTTTAAAGATTTAAAAAGATTAGACCGTTTAATTTCTGATATCTCATCATCGTCTAGGCTAGAGGTAGAGCTTGCAAAAGGTGAATTTGATATAATAGATATTAGAGACGTTCTAGAATCTGTAATGGAGGTAACAAAAACAAATATTACTAAAAAAATGAATGTTGATATAAATCTTAAATTACCTAAAAATAAAATAGAGATCCTTGGAATTGGCGACCGTATTGCGCAAGTATTTTACAATTTAGTAGATAACGCATTATCATTCTCTAAAGAAGGTTCTACTATAGATATTGTTGCTACAACGACAGAAAACGAAGCTATTATAGAAATTAAAGATCAAGGACCGGGTATCCCAAAGGAAAATCTTGGAAGAATTTTTGAGAGGTTTTATACATTCCGACCAGAAGAAAAAACCTTTGGAAATAATTCAGGGCTAGGCTTATCAATTTGCAAACAGATAATAAAATCATTAAATGGAACGATAATTGCTACTAATGCATTGGAAGGTGGTGCAGTTTTCACTATAACCCTTCCATTAAGCAAAAATAGGAAAGAAAGAAAATGATTGGTATTATTATTGTAACGCATGGAAATTTAGCTTTAGAACTTAAGTCTGCAATGGAGCATATCTTAGGAATTCAAAAAAATATCGAGATAATATCTATTAAACCAGACGATGATTTGGAAATTAAAAAATCCGCCTTAGAAGAATCAATAAAAAAAGTTGATGAAGAAAATGGAGTTATAATTTTAACAGACATGTTTGGTGGAACTCCTTCAAATTTAGCTATATCTCTCCTGAAGATAGGAAAAGTTGAAATAATATCAGGTGTTAATCTCCCAATGCTAATAAAATTAATTGGCCTCCGTGATTCCAATGATCTTCAAAAAGTTGCTACAGAAAGTAAGGAGTCTGCTCAAAAATATATTTCCATTGCCAGTGAAATATTATCTGAAAATAATAAATAACCTTCTTAATAAATTTAATTTCAAAAAGATTATTATACTCTTAAATAACTTGTTTAATTTTCGTGTAATATCTTAATTTTCATTATATATAGTAGTTAAATATTTATCTGGAGAGAATTATGAGTTTTGATGATTATAAAGTGGCGGATATTAATCTAGCAGAATGGGGCCGTAAAGAAATAGCTATAGCCGAAACTGAAATGCCGGGGCTCATCTCACTCAGACAAGAATATAAAAGCGAGCTTCCATTAAAAGGCGCCAATATTGTAGGATGCCTTCATATGACTGTACAAACAGCTGTTTTAATTGAAACATTAATTGAGCTTGGGGCTACAATTAGATGGTCATCATGTAATATTTTTTCAACACAAGATCATGCTGCCGCTGCAATAGCTGCAAAAAATATTCCGGTTTTTGCATGGAAAGGTGAAACTGACGAAGAATATGATTGGTGTCTCGAAAAAACTGTTCAAGGGCCTGATGGGTGGAAGCCTAATATGATACTCGATGATGGCGGGGATTTGACACAATTAATCCATAAAAAATATCCTGAAATATTAGAGAATATAAAGGGATTATCAGAGGAAACTACAACCGGCGTACTTCGTCTTTATGAGATGGAAAAAGATGGCTCATTAGGTGTTCCAGCTATAAACGTTAATGATTCTGTAACTAAATCAAAATTCGATAATCTATATGGATGTAGAGAAAGTTTAGTTGATGGAATAAAAAGGGCAACAGATGTAATGCTAGCTGGAAAAACAGCAGTTGTTTGTGGGTTTGGTGATGTAGGAAAAGGATCGGCGGAATCTTTACGCTCACAAGGTGCTAGAGTCGTAGTTACCGAAATTGATCCTATTTGTGCATTACAAGCAAGCATGGAAGGGTATGAGGTTACAACAATGGATGAATTAGCCTCTAAAGCAGATATATTTGTAACCGCAACAGGAAACAAAGATATTATTACAATTGATCATATGCGTGAAATGAAAGATAGAGCAATTGTTTGTAACATTGGTCATTTTGATAGTGAAATTCAAGTAGATGCCTTAAAAAATCTTAAATGGCAAAATGTAAAACCACAGGTTGATGAAATTGAGTTTCCTGATGGTAAAAAAATAATACTTCTTGCTGAAGGTAGATTGGTAAACCTTGGCTGTGCCACTGGACACCCAAGTTTTGTAATGAGTGCTTCATTCTCAAATCAAGTTCTTGCTCAAATTGAACTATGGAAAAATAGTCAAAATTATGAAAGAAAAGTTTACGTTCTTCCAAAAAATTTAGATGAGAAAGTAGCTTTGCTTCATTTAGATAAATTAGGGGTAAAACTAACTACTCTTACAAAAGACCAAGGTGAATATTTAGGCTTAGATCCTCAGGGTCCATTCAAGCCAGAACATTATCGTTATTAATTTTTAAATTACTTCCTTTATCGGTATTTCTTTGTTTTGTAGCTTTTCTAAATCAATTTCCGTCTTATTAAAAATAAATCTTCGTGACATCATATGATCAGGTGCAGAATTAACACAATCGGATGAAATCATATTACCATCCTTAAAATAAAAGACAGAAAATGAATTGTTCTCAGGCTTTCCTCTGACTATATATTCATCATAATCAGTATTTAATCCCGCAATTTGAAATTTTAAATCATATTGATCTGACCAAAACCAGGGTATTTGATTATAGGGGATAAACTCACCCATTATTGAAGATGCAACAGTTTTTCCTTGTTCAATTGCGTTATGAACTGACTCTAATCTAATATCCCTCTTGTAAAATGCGCTCGGATGAAGTGTACAATCGCCCGCAGAAAATATATTACTATCAGATGAAATACAGAATTCATTTACCACAATACCATTATTTGTTTCAATTCCTGCCCTTTCAGCAAGGTCTTGGCAAGGTAATACACCAATTCCTACTACAACAATATCTGCCTCAATTATTCCCGAAGAAGTTTCTACAGAAGAAACGCTCAAGTCTCCGTTTATTCCAATAACAGAAGTACTAGTCCTTATCTCTACGCCATTAGATTCATGATAAGAATGATAAAAAGATGAAATTATAGGGCTAGTGACTCTTTCAAGAATTCTATTTGCCATCTCTACAACCGTCACGTTCAAGCCTAACTTCTTTGATACAGCTGCAACTTCTAGGCCTATATAACCACCACCAATTATCACCATACTCTTGGCGCCAATTAGTGATTTTTTGATTCCTTCAACATCCTTAATTGATCTCAGATAATGAACACCTTTTAAATTAGGATTATCAAGAGGAATAAGTCTAGGGGAAGTTCCTGTAGAAATAACTAAATTATCATAGTTGATGGAAGATTCTTCACCATTATTTTTTGAAAAAGTTAACTTTGAATTACTCCTATCAATTTCTTCAACATAGGAATTTAGCATCACATTTATATTCTGATCTTCATAAAATTTTTCAGGCTTAAGGTAAAGTCTTTCAGAGTCTAACTCCCCAGACAGATATTTCTTCGATAATGGAGGTCTTTGATATGGAAGATACTCTTCAGAAGATAAAATACTAATATCCCCAGCAAAGTTTCTTTGCCTTAGTGATGTTGCTACTTGAGAAGCAGCCTGACCACCGCCAATAATTACTATATTTTTTTCGCTCATACTAAAATCTTTAAAAAGGATTATATTTGAAGTATTCTTTTAATATATATTATCTATAAATGTTACTATAAAAAATGTCAGAAATTATTTTAAATCTACCATCAGAAAAAGCAACAAGTGAGTTTGGTAAAAAAATATCAGAAAATCTTAAAATAGGGGATATCATATATCTATCGGGTGAAATGGGCTCTGGAAAAACAACTCTTGCTCGCTCAATTATTAAGAATCTTTTACCAGATGATTTAAAAAATACTACAGTACCCTCCCCAACATTTACTCTTATTCAAACCTATAATGGTAAAAATTTTGATATAGGTCATGCTGACTTATATAGAATAGATAATTCTAACGAGCTAGATGCTCTAGGTATAGAAGATATACTTTATAATGGAGTAGTATTAATAGAGTGGGCAGAAAAAATAAAAAATAAATTAAATTATAATATAATGGAAATAAAAATAAGTTTCTCAGAAGAGGAAAGAATAGCTCAAATAAAAAATATCCAAGGATGGGATAGTAGGATTAATGAGTTATCAGAGTAGGCCATAAAATGATTGAAACAGATGGAATATTTGATTGGGAAACTAATGGAATTAATAATGGATTCCGTTATCCACACCAAATAGCAATAATTGATAATGATAACGAGGCTAGATTAGAAATAAAAAACTTTAGAATCCCTCATTATGAGCTACCGAGTCCATATGCATTAGCAGCAACAAATATGAATTGGAAAAAATTAAAGGAAGGCCCATCACTTTATGAAAAGCTTCCAGAGATTTTAGAAATATTATTAGATTATGATATTTTATGGGCATATAATTCCTCATATGATACAGGAGTCTTAACTGAAGCATTGTATGCTTGCGGTCATTTTCCATATTTGTATAAAGATAAAGTAGTCTGTGATGCATTACCTTATATTTCATTAGCGTCAAAACTTTTTCCAAAGATTTTATCGATACCAAAAAAAGAAGATGGTAAATTAAGTCATAAATTATCAGATGTTTTTAATAAAAATTTTCAAAAAGACGATACTATAATATGGCACCAAGCTGATGGAGATGTGAGAGCAACATCAAGATTACTTAACAAAATAAAAAAGGAAATACCAAAATTTTGGGAATACAGAAGTCGAATGTTTAGTAAGTTCGCAAGGCAAGATTTATTTAATAATATGTCGGTTTGGGGGCGCTATTATTATCCCACTCAACAAATAAGCCCTATGCTGCCTATTTATGAAAGAGACCGAGATAATTATTTTTCTATAGATTTAAGTAAATATGAGAGCTCAGGTGGGCTTTCTGAGAAAGATAAAGAGAAAATTATAAATCACAGTAATGATAATAATAAAAAACTACCTGAGTGGTTGCATGCAACATACTTAAAAACCCCTGGTATAATTTTTAATCCCGACTGGTTCGACTTAACATTAGACTACAGTTTACCTAACGATATAGAAATTCAAGAGATTATGGATCTTATCAATAAGTATTTACCGGGACCTAAAATTTGGCCGAAAAAAGAAATTAATTACCTAGAAGAAGATTTCTTTGGTTTTCCCTCTAATAATGACAGGCTTGCGTGGGATTCTTTTCATAAATGTGATAGTTGGGATGAAAAAATACAAATAAAATTTAAAGATCAAAAATCAAAGCGTGTTGCACAAAGGATAATTTTTGATAACGCACCTGAAACTTTAGATGACCAGCCATATAAGGTAATTATTGAATTCATAAAAGCTAGGTGGAAAAATAATAATAGTAAGGTTCCGTGGGTTACTATTTCAAAAGCCATAGAAGGAATTAATTCATTAGAGAAAGAAGGTAATCTTGATATTTTTGACGGCTATAAAGATTATTTATTAAGTTTAAATCAAGAATTATAATATTGAAATAATACTTGCATGATTGACTTGTCTTTCTTAGCTTAATAGAAACTGATTCTTGGAGATAATATGAGCCTAATTAATGTAACCGATGAAGAATTTCAAAATACTATTTTAGAGAATAAAGGTCTTTGTTTAGTTGATTTTTGGGCAGAATGGTGCGGACCATGCAAACAGGTTGGACCAATCCTTGAAGAACTAGCAGCTGATGATAAAATCAATATAACTATTGCTAAGGTAAATATTGATGAAAATCCTAGAACTCCAACAAATTACGGTGTACGAAGCATTCCAACCCTTATGTTATTTTCAGATGGTGAGTTAAAGGACACTAAAGTTGGCGCTTTGCCAAGGCAAGAGCTTAAGGAATGGATAGAAGAAAACAGCTAGTCCATTAAAAGTGCTTCTGCTGCCAAGTATAAAGATCCACATATCAATATTCTTAAATTATCTCTTCGAGCAATACTTTCTAGAGCTTCGCTAATAGATTGCTTCTCTAAAATATTAAAACCCATTCCCTTGGACGCATTCGTTACTTGATCAAAATTAATTGACTCCCTATTTTTAATTGGAACAACTAGTATTTCTCTTACAATTCCTTTAAAATTATCAAGAAATTTATCTATTTTTTTATCTTTAGACATGCCCAGAATTAGAACAGTTTCCTTTTTATTTTTTTCATTCATCCTAATAATTTCTTCTGCAATAACATTTGACCCTGCTGGATTGTGACATCCATCTACCCAAATATCGCAACTAACGTTATTTATGATTTTTAGCCCTCTAGATAATTCCGTTAGTCTTCCAGGCCAGAATGTTTTTGCTATACCATCTTTTATTTGATTATCATTTAATTCAATTTTTTCTTTTCTCTGAAGAATTTTTAAGCTAGCAATACACATCCCGGCATTAATTATTTGGTGGTCACCCTTTAAGCCAATTGACTGAAATTCAATTTTATTATCGCCATCCTCATATTTAATTATTCTATTAATTTTTTTAATAGTCCAATCTTTACCATAAAAGAAGCCTGTAGAGTTTTTTTGAGACAAAGTATCCTTAATTAAATCTTCCAAAGACTCTTCCTGAGGCCCAAAAACAACTGTTGATTTATGATTAATAATCCCTAGTTTTTCTGTAGCTATTTTTTTTATCGTTTCACCTAAGAAGATTTCGTGATCAAGTGAAATTGGAGTAATAATAGAGAGGTCTTTATTGGGAATAGAGTTTGTAGCATCATGACTTCCCCCCATGCCCACTTCAATTAAACTCCAATCACTTGTATTTCTTTTAAATAATTCAAAAGCGCAAGCAGTCATAAACTCAAAAAAAGATATCTTCTTTTTGCCCAATATACTCAAACATTCTCTGATAACTTGATCTAGAGAATCGTCATCTATAATGCTTCCTTTAATAATTATTCTTTCATTTAATGTTTTTAAGTGAGGGGATACAAAAGCATTAACAGAATAATTATTTTCAATAAGGCATGACTTTAAAAATGCAAGTGTTGAACCTTTCCCATTTGTTCCAGCAATATGAATGACGTTAGAGAGGGTGGCTTCAGGATTACCTAACTTTGAAAGAATAGACTTAACTCTTGATAAATTTTTATCTGGGTTTATCAAAAAATTGTCATAAAAAAATTTATCTTTAAATATTTTAAGATCCATTAGAAGAGGAATTTACTTCTTTATTAAACAATATATTAATAATATTGCTAATCATTTCTTTAAGATCTTTTCTATGGACGACCATATCAATCATCCCATGCTCTAAAAGATATTCAGATTTTTGAAAACCTTCCGGTAAATTTTCATTGATAGTGTTTTCTATGACTCTAGGTCCAGCAAATCCAATTAAGGCCTTTGGTTCTGCAATATGAATATCCCCTAACATTGCATATGAGGCTGTGACACCACCTGTAGTCGGGTTAGTTAATAAAACAATATATGGAAGCCTCTCTTCACGAAGGGATTGAAGCATTACAGTTGTTCTTGGCATTTGCATCAAGGATAAGATCCCCTCTTGCATTCTTGCTCCACCTGATGAAGCACATAGAATAAAAGGACATTTGTTGTTTAAGGCTTCTTCGATAGCAATAATTATGCTCTCTCCAGCAGCCATGCCTAGAGATCCTCCCATAAAAGAAAAGTCATGAACCGCCATAACTACTTGTTGTGAGTTAATATTACCGCTTCCAATAACTATGGAGTCTTTTTTATTTGTTTTTGAACGAGTTTCTTTAAGTCGATCAACATATTTTTTTTGATCTTTAAATTTTAAAGGATCTTTTGGAACATCAGGACAATCAATATATGTTATTGATCCTTCATCGAAGAGTTGCTGAAATCTTAATTCAGCAGAGACCTTCAGATGAAAATCACACTCTGGGCAAACAAAAAGACTATCTTCTGCATCTTTATGAAAAATCATTGAGTCACAGGCGGGGCATTTTAGCCAAAGGTTATCTGGTACCTCTCTTTTTTTAAATATATTTTTTAAACCAGGTGGTACAATATTTTTTAACCAACTCAATTATAACTCCTAAGTATTTAGACCACTAGAAAGATCTAACAGATAACTTATTAAAGAAGTAACCAAGTCATCATCTTTAAAATTTTCTTCTCTTAAATTCTTAATTTTTTGAACTATAGCCGATCCAACAACAACAGCATCAGAAAACTGTGAAATATTTTTTACCTGTTCTGAATCTTTAATGCCAAAACCAACACCAATAGGTATATCAGTATAGGTTTTTATTTTATCGATCATATTTTTTAATTTTTTTATATCTGGAGCTTTTGTCCCTGTTATCCCTGCAATTGAGACATAATAAAGAAATCCAGAACTTACTTTTAAAATATTCTTTAATCTCTCTGGGCTGGTTGTAGGTGTAATAAAGTTAATAAAATCTATCCCCATCTCTTTTGCTGGCAAAGAAAGCTCTTCATTATGCTCAATAGGAAGGTCGACAATAATTAAACCATCAATACCTATTAGATCACACTGTTGTAAAAAATTTTTAACCCCAAACTGAAATATAGGATTGTAATAACCCATCAATATTATGGGGGTATAATCATTTGTAATACGAAAATTCTTTATCATGGAAAAAGTTTTTTTCATATCTTGACCATTATTCAAGGCTCGTAGGGAAGATTGCTGTATTGCTGGTCCATCTGCCATAGGGTCTGAGAATGGCATGCCAATTTCAATAATGTCTGCACCACCCTCGGGAAGAGCATTAAGAATTTTTTGAGAAAGATTAATATCTGGATCACCAGCTGTAATATAAGGAATGAAAGCTGATTTTCCACTAATTTTTAAATCTTTAAAAGTTTTTTCTATAAGAGAGGTCATTATATCTCTATCCCTAAAATTTCAGCAACAGTAAAAATATCCTTATCGCCTCTACCACACATATTCATAACAATAATTTTATCTTTTTCGGTCTTCTTTGCTAGTTTAATAACAAAAGACAGTGCATGAGAGGGCTCTAAAGCTGGAATAATTCCTTCATATCTAGAACATATCTGAAAAGCCTCTAAAGCCTCAGAATCAGTTGCTGATACATATTTCACTCTATCTTCATCTTTGAGCCATGAATGTTCTGGTCCAATACCTGGATAATCTAATCCTGCAGAAATTGAATGTCCTTCAGTAATTTGACCATCATCATTCTGTAATAAATAAGTTTTATTACCATGAAGCACTCCAGGAGATCCTTTTGATAAAGATGCAGCATGCATAGAAGTTTCTAAGCCTTTTCCAGCGGCTTCAACCCCATACATTTCTACATCCTCATCTAAGAAAGGGTAAAATAAACCCAAGGCATTTGAGCCTCCACCAATACATGCAACTAAAATATCTGGGTTTTTTCCTTCTTTTTCATTCATCTGTTTTTTTGTCTCTTCTCCTATAACAGATTGAAAATCTCTTACCATTGATGGATAAGGATGAGGACCTGCTGCGGTTCCTATAAGATAAAAAGTATCATCGACATTTGAAACCCAATCACGAAGAGCCTCATTCATTGCGTCCTTGAGTGTTCCGGTACCTGATGTTACAGGAATAACCTCCCCACCCAATAATTTAATTTTAAAAACATTAGGCTTTTGTCTTTCTATATCAGTTGCCCCCATATAAATAACGCAAGGTAATCCAAACCTAGCGCAAACAGTTGCAACAGCGACACCGTGTTGTCCGGCACCCGTTTCTGCAATAATTCTAGTTTTCCCCATTCTTCTTGCCAAAAGAATTTGTCCTAAGCAGTTATTTATCTTGTGACTACCGGTATGATTTAATTCGTCACGTTTAAAATAAATTTTTGCACCATCAGCATACTCAGTTAATCTTTCTGCAAAGTATAGAGGACTCTCGCGACCAATATAATCTTTTGCAAAAATTTTACGCTCTTCGATAAAAATGGGGTCTATCTTTGCTTCATTATAGGCATTTTCAAGATCCAATATTAGAGGCATTAAAGTTTCTGCCACATATCGACCTCCATAATCTCCAAAATTACCTGAGGAATCAGGCCCTTCTTTATATGTATTTTTATTCATATTTATTTCCATATGCAGATCTAGTTATTTGAACAAAATCTTCAATCTTTTTTCTATCCTTAACCCCTGCTTTAATTTCTACTCCAGAAGAAACATCAATAACAGAAGCATCCGTTCTCTTGATCGCCTCACTTACATTATTAATATTTAAACCTCCTGACAAAAAATAACTAGGTCCACTCCAATCATCTAATATAGACCAATCAAATACTTTATTTAACCCACCTCTTTGACTAGTAGAATTATTATCTGGTTTGGCATCAAAAAGAAAATAATCTACTGAATTTTTATACTCTTGTGTAACTTTAATATCCCTCTTATCTAAAATACCAATAGATTTTATAACTGGTAAGCCTGTTAAAGATTTAATCTCTAAACATCTTTCAACTGTTTCATTACCATGAAGCTGTATAAAAGTAGCATCAATAGAATTTATAGCTTCTTCTATGAACGCATTACTTGCGTCAACAAATACTGCAACTCTATCAAGGCTTTTTGCTGCAGTAGCAAAAGATAATTCCTTAGCAACAGAGGGATTAATCTCTCGCGGGCTAGGATTGGCAAATATAAAACCAGCCATATCTGCTCTGGATTTAATTACCATATCAATATGTTCTAAAGTAGATAAACCACAAATTTTTATTTTTAAAGTCATTTTAATTGTTCAAGAATTTCTTTAGAAGCTAAAATTTGATCCCTTGCTTTGGTGATTGGTCTTCCAATTACCAATAAATCAGCACCTAATAATATCGCCTCTTTTGGAGTCATTATTCTTTTTTGATCATTAGCATTATCTTTTTCTGGTCTAATACCTGGAACAACTAACATAAAATTAGTTCCAATATTTTCTCGAATTGTAGATATTTCTTTTGCAGAGCAGACTATTCCATCTAACCCTGATTCTTTTGCTAATATTGCTTGCTTGAGAACTAACTCATTACTTGTCCCAGAAAAACCAATTTCATGAAGATCATTATCATCAAGACTAGTTAAAATTGTAACCGCAATAATTTTAGTATTTTTGTTTCCACTATCTTTTAAAGCTTTTGAAGCAGCCAGCATCATTTCCTTGCCGCCAGAAGCATGCACATTAATGATTGCTGGCTCTAGAGCTAGAAGGGTTGTTATAGTTTTATATACCGTAATAGGGATATCATGTAATTTTAAGTCTAAGAAAATTGGTATATTAAATTCTTTTATAGCCTTAATACCCGAGGGGCCGAAAGAATTAAAAAACTCCATCCCGAGTTTTATGCCACCTATATGATCTTTTAATTTTAAAGCTAAGAATTTTGCTTCATCTAGCGATGAAGTATCTAGTGCAAGCATAATAGGATTTGGAAAAACCTTATTCATTTATAACTCCAAAGTGGTTCAAAATTTTAACCATTAAGTAATGAACTAGGATTTATAATTAAGTCTATCCCTTATACTTTTTCCAGGCTTAAACATTGGAACATTTTTTGCAGGAACAACTACATTATCACCTGTTCTAGGATTTCTTCCATTTCTAGCGTTTCTATGTCTTACAGAGAAAGTCCCAAAACCTCTTATTTCAGCTCTACCCTTTTTTGATAAAGCGTTTGAAATACCATCAAGTACAATATTGACAATATTTTCAACATCTTTTTGGACAAGATGAGGATTATTTTTTAAGAGCTTTTTAATTAAAGATGACTTAATCATTTTTCTTATCATCTTCATCTTTAGATGAAGTGCTCTTATCTAATGCCTCTCCCAAAATATCGCCTAAAGACGCTCCAGAGTCTTTTGACCCATATTGCTCGATTGCTTTCTTCTCATCAGAAATTTCTAAGGCTTTTATCGAAAGAGATATTTTTCTTGATTTTGCATCATAACTTGTAACTTTTGCATCAACTTTTCTTCCTACCTCAAATCTTTCTGGATTTTGCTCAGACTTGTCTTTTGATAAGTCTGCTCTTTTAATAAAGGCAGGTATTTTATCTCCAATTTCAACATCTATGCCGCCTGCCTGAGTCTGAATAACTGTACAAGTGACAACTGTTCCTTTCTTAATATCATCAAGAGAGTCCATCGGATCCCCGTCGAGTTGTTTAATACCAAGAGAAATTCTTTCTTTTGAGGGTTCTATATCAATTATTATCGCATCAATTTCTTGACCAACTTCATAGTCCTTTATGGCCTCAGGGCCACTCTTTCTCCAATCAACATCTGACATATGAACTAAACCGTCTAGTTCCTCGCTAACCTGAACAAACAAACCAAAGTCAGTAATATTTTGAATCTTGCCCTTTAATTTTGTTCCAATTGGATTATTTTGTGCAAAACTTTCCCATGGATTATCTAAGCATTGTTTTAAACCAAGAGACAGGCGTTTTTTCTCAATATCAATTTCTAAAACCATAACTTCGACTTCTTGATCTTGAGTAACATATTTATTTGGATTCTGTATTTTAGAAACCCAACTCATTTCTGAGACATGAACAAGGCCTTCTATACCACCTTCAAGCTCAACAAAGGCTCCATAATCCGCAATATTTGTTATTCTACCTTTATAGCGTTCACCCACATTATATTTCTCTTGAGCCTCAATCCACGGATCATTTTGAAGTTGCTTCATACCTAATGAAATACGCATATTTTCTTCTGAAACTTTAGTAATAAGAACCTTTATAGTTTCGCCAATACTAATTATTTCTTCAGGACTGCTAATTCTTTTCCATGAGATATCGGTAACATGAAGTAATCCATCTATACCGCCGAGATCAACGAAGGCGCCATAGTCAGTAATATTTTTAACAATACCCTCTACAATTTCACCTTCTTTAAGTTTTTCCATTAAATCTGCTTTATTTACAGACATAGTTTCTGAAAGAACAGATTTTCTTGAAACAACAATATTTCCCCTTCTTCGATCCATTTTTAAAATATGAAAAGTTTGTGTTGTGTACATCAAAGGTCTCATATCTCTTATTGGCCTAACATCTACCTGGCTTCCTGGAAGGAAAGCTTGTGCTCCATCTAAATCAACAGTAAAGCCTCCTTTTACTTTTCCATTAATAACCCCTTCAACTATTTTATTTTCTTTCTGGGAAACAAGAAGATTTGCCCAAATTTCTTCACGTCTAGCTTTTTCTCTAGACAATACTGCATCGCCTAAAGCATTTTCAATTCTTTCTAGATATACATCCACTGTATCACCAATGACAAGATCGTGATCCTTACCTGATGAACAAAACTCTTCAGAAGGAATCCTTCCTTCTGTTTTCATACCAACATCAACAATTATTGTATCAGACTCTACTCCAACAACTGTACCTTGAATAACTTGACCTTCTTCACATGCATTCTCTACAAAGCTTGCCTCAAGAAGTTTTGAAAATTCCTCTACAGAACTCTCAGGAACTGAATCAATTAAATTTGACAAAAAATAATCTCCCTATACTTATTAATTTTCAACTTAATCACTTAACTTTTTAGCGACCAAAGATGAAGCTATCTCTAATGTCTCTTCTTTATTAATGTTCGTAGTATCAATAAGATGAGCGTCTTTTGCTGCAACTAAAGGTGCAACGCTTCTTTCCTTATCTCGTTGATCCCTTTTTTGCAATTGTTTTATTACTTCATCGTAAGAAATATTTTCATCGTTAGTTAAAAAATCACGTAATCTTCTTCTTGCCCTTTCCTCAAGGGATGCAGAAATAAACAGTTTTACATTAGCATTTGGGAAAATAACTGTCCCAATATCACGTCCATCAACTACTATTCCTTTATTAGATGGTGATTTTTCTTTAAATTCTCTTTGAATTTTTATTAGTATTTTTCTTACTTCGGGAATTGCCCCTATTTCAGATGCATATTTTCCTAAAATCGGTGAACGAAGATTACTTTCCTTAAGGGTATTAACTCTGAATGATTTTGCTATATTTATAACATTAGTTTTTGTGAAATCTTCTCCAAATTCATCCAAGGCTACATAAGCCAATCCCCTATACAATAATCCAGTATCAAAATATGCAAGATTAAATTTATCAGCTAAAGCTAGAGCTAAAGTACCTTTTCCAGAGCCAGCCAATCCATCAATGGCAACAGTAAAAGTCATAAAGCACTACTCAAATCGGATAGTTTTATTTTTGCACCTAAAGCTCTCATTAAATTAATAAAACCTGGAAAGCTTGTATCTATGGTTTTTGTATCATCAATTGATACAGGTGAATCAGATATTAAACCTAAAATAAGTGAAGACATGGCTATTCTGTGATCAAGATTAGTATTAATAATTCCACCCCCTTTTATTCCTTTTGGATTACCCTCAATAATTAAATCGTCATTTTTTATTGCAACGTTAACACCATTGACTTCAAGAAAATGCTTTATCCCTGAAAGTCTATTACTCTCCTTTACCTTTAACTCAGAAAGACCTCTAAAAATTGATGTACCTTCAGCTATTGAAGCGGCTACAGCTAATACTGGATAATCATCGATCATACTTGGAGCTCTTGATGCTGGAACATCAATGGCTTTAAGATGACTACTCTCAACAAGAATATCATGGACATCCTCTCCAGCCTGAAATTTTTTATTGGTAAAATCTATCTTAGCGCCCATTTCCTCTAAAGATTTATAAATGCCATCCCTTGTAGGGTTCATTAAAACATTTTTAACAGTTACATTAGAATTTTTGCATATTAGCCCTGCAACAACCGGATAGGCGGCAGAGGAGGGGTCACCTGGAACAACTATATTTACTGATGTTAAACTTTCCTGCCCAGTAATACTAATTTTTGTTTTTTGTTTTTCTTCAATTATATCAATCTGGTAGCCATAAATTTCTAAAAGTCTCTCCGTGTGGTCTCGAGTTTTTTGTTTTTCTATAACCGAAGTAATTCCTGGAGTATTTAAGCCTGCAAGAAGCACCGCAGATTTAACTTGTGCCGAAGGAACTGATGTTTCATAGGATATAGGAATAGGTAGTTTAGCTCCATTAACGACTATTGGAAAAAATTCTGAGGAAGTTAATTTAAATTCTGTACCAAATTCAGTTAAAGGATCAATTACTCGCCCCATAGGCCTTTTTGATAGGGAGGCATCGCCTACAAAGACTGATTTAATTGGATGAGTAGATACCAAACCCATTATCAACCTAGCAGCAGTGCCTGAATTTCCAAAATCAAGAGGCTTTTTTGGTTCTATAAGGCTTCCTATACCTATTCCATTAATAATACACTTGTTAGAATTTAGACTAATATTGGCCCCTAGTGATTTCATAGCTTCAATTGTACAAATCACATCTGTACTTCCAAGAAGCCCCTCTATTCTACTTTCACCTATTGCTATTGAAGATAGAATAACACACCTATGAGAAATAGACTTATCACCTGGTGCGGAAATCTCCCCACGTAATCCATTACTTAAACTAGAAGTAGAAGTATTTTTTAAATTGTTATTTTTTTGATCTTGATTCATTGTTAATTAAGGTTTAGCAGACATATTAGTAGAAAAAAACTTTTTTTGGTTTTGACACTATTGTTTCTTCGTGGCAATGGAGAAATAAGATAATAATTAATAGGAATTAAAATGAGTAAAAAAGATTTAGGTAAAAAGAGAGTTTGCCCTACAACAGGTAAAACGTTTTATGACTTAAATAAGGAACCAATAGTGAGCCCTTATACTGGTGAAGTTTTAAATATAGAAGCTTTGCAAGATCCAAAAAAAGATAATTCAAAAGCCGTTGAAGAAAATGAAATTACTACAAATGATGAAACTGAAGACTATGCAGATGACATAGTTGAGAGTAATGAAGAAAATGAAGACTCAGTTATCCCCGAAATTGATGAGGAGAATATTCCTGACTTAGAAAATGCATCAGATGATGAAATTGTCGAAGATGAAATTAATGAGGATTTAAGTGAATTTGATGATGAAGATATTGATGAGCTTAATGAAGATGACGACGAATTTTTAGAAGATGATGTCTCAGATGTAATTAACACTGTTTCAAAAGAAGAAGATAACTAAAAGAGAGGAAAAAGGGGCTATAGCTCAGCTGGGAGAGCGCTTGCATGGCATGCAAGAGGTCAGCGGTTCGAACCCGCTTAGCTCCACCAAATTAAAATGAAATTTTCGATTATACTTATATTAACTGGATTACTTTTTTGGACTGGATTATTTCTGTTCCAATAATTATTTGAATAAATTTTAGTTTTATTCTTAAATTCAAAAGAAAAAGTATTACTAAAACGATCTAAATAGATAAATTTAAAATATTAGTATTTTGAGGTTATTGATAATTCTTATCATCAAGAATAAGATTAAATTTATAACCTCAAGAGAAGAATTTAAATGATAAGTGCTATTGAATTAACCAAAGAAACTCTTAGTTTTCTTGATGCTCTATTTATATACAAGTGGACACAATCTAAAGACGATTTACAAAAACTTATTAATATAGCGACTCCTCAAGTTACAAAAGAATTGGAAGAAAATAGATATACTAAAAATATTTTAGAAAAATATTATCTAGAGCTAGAAGACTCTGAAACTTCTAGAAAAATAACTCCAAAAACCAAAGAAATACTTCCGCAAATTTCTGGAATTATGCTTCTGCGCCAAGCTATTATAGAAATCAATAAATCACAAAGGAATCCAATCGCGAGTATGAGTTCTGAGGATATCAAGGCTGAGTATGGTTACTTAAGAGTTCAACTTTTAGAATATGTTAAGAGAGGAATAATTAGTAAAGAATATCACGATCAACTGCTTGATGATAACTTGCTGAAAGCAGCACAAAGAAAAGTTGATCAATATGAAGGTAAATTTCATGAGATATCTAATGAACTTGGATACCAATATTTAATATATAAAAATATTTCTCTTTATAAGTGGCTCTTTTATGACGATTGGGATACTTCACTTAGTCTAGATGCCTATATTGATAAAGATAAAATGTTTGATTCAAAGGAGATTAATTAATGAAGATTAATTTTATAAATTTTATAATTAAATGCCACAAATATTTACGGCTTAGAATGTTAGCTTAAAAAAATATATGGAAATGATAAAAAGATAATACTGAGATTACTAAATTATAGATTCTCTTGGATGGAGTTCAATTAAACTAATAAAATCAATAGTGGCCTAGATAACTCTTTTTAATAGTATAGAAAATACTAAAACTACTAATATAAATACAATAACAAACTTATTCATTTATTTATCGAAGAGTTCTTTCAAAGCATCTATTAGACTTATCCCTATAAGTGTATGTTTTACCATTATAAGAATAAACTTTCATATCGTTAACATTAATTATTTCCCGACCCTTTTCTACAGCTATCAAGCATTCTGAGCGCTCACTTGCATAAATATTTCCAGACAAAAGAAATAAAAATATGTTGATTAAAAATATTTTTTTCATAGTAATTTTCTATCAGAATTTTTATTTCTTTACATGTGGTAATTGGTCACTGCGATTAAAAATTAGAAATAGAAATTAAGATACTAAAGTTATTTTAATTTATAAAAGGACTATTAAAATAAAATAAAGTGAAAGCAATTGTTAAAATAAAAATCAATACAATAATAATCAAAGATCTCATTATTATCTTCCACACCTATACCACTTAATAGCATCGGAAATATCTTTTCTAGTTGCCAAACCTTCTTCGTATAAGAGATTAAGGTTGTACTGTGATCCGCTATGACCTTTTGATGCTGAAGCCTTATACCATTTTAAAGATTGGGTAAAATTTTGATCAACACCAATGCCAAACCTATATGCTAAACCAAGGCTATATTGTGCTTCTATGCTGCCTTGTTCTGCAGATAATTTATACCATTTAAATGCCTCTTTAAGATCAACGCCAACGCCTAGTCCGTTTTCATACATTCTAGCAAGCTGATATTGAGCATCCCTGTTATCTTGCTCAGCAGCTTGAAGAAACCAATATGCGGCTAACTCAAGGTTTTGATCAACAGATTCACCATTAGAATAAATCCTAGCTAAGTTAAACTGAGCATCAACATAACCTTCTTTAGCCAGATTATTAATTTCTTCCATGAATTTAGAATCGGAGGCAAATGTTAAGCTAGAAGCAGATGAAACCAAAAAAATAAATAATAGTATTTTGTACATTTTTATTTCTTAACTAATTAATGATCGCCTTTTTCTTCATGGGAATCTTTATGAACTTCGCTATGAGGAACCGCATAAACTGTGGCTGGTTTACCTGTATCAAAAAAAACTTTACGTCCTAATTGAGTATAGTCAGATTCAAATCCCATAATTCCAACAAAAACTATAATTGCAAAAGTTGGAATAAATAAAGCCAAAACCAAAGCCATTCTTTCCCAGACCATATGCATAAAGACAGCACAAATAAAATAGGCCTTTAAAAACATAAATAAAATAACTAGGCTCCAACGAGTAAATCCCTGAAAACCTGCAAAATCTACATAATAAGAGCAAGCGCTTAATACGAAAAGTAATATCCACACCCAAAGATATGTGCTAATAGGATGTTCTTGTCCTTCTTGTGCCATTATTTACCTCACCAAAGATAGAAAAATGCAAAAATGAAGACCCAAACTAGGTCAACAAAATGCCAATATAAACCAAGTGTTTCAATTATTTCATAACGCCCCTTCTGCCATGTAAAAAATCCTCGTCGGCCTGTATCATAGTCACCGCGTAGAACTTTACGAGCTGTTATAAATAAAAATAGAACACCAAATGAAACATGGATACCGTGGAACCCTGTTACCATAAAAAATACAGAGCCAAATTGTCTAGCTCCAAAGGGATTTTCCCAAGGCCTAATACCCTCAGCTATTAACTTACTCCACTCAAATGCTTGCATTCCAACAAAGGAAAGGCCTAGAACCGCAGTTAAGAATAAAAGGGCGCCCGCTTGTTTTCTCTTCTTTTGGTAACCGCTTCTTACAGCCATAGCCATCGTTCCACTACTTGTAATCAATATGAAGGTCATAATAGCTATTAAAAGTAACGGTACGCTAACGCCATTAACAGTTAGTGAAAAAACTTCACTAGTATTAGGCCAAGGCTCAACTGTTGACCATCGCGCTGTCATGTAAGCAATTAAAAAACAACTGAAAATAAAGGTATCACTCAAAAGAAAGATCCACATCATAGCTTTTCCCCAGGGAACCCCTTTAAAAGCTCTTTGGTCAGAGGCCCAATCCGAGACGAAACCATCCATTCCATCTTTTAGGGGTATTTTTGATGTAGTAGCCATGAGTCTATATCCTATAAAAAGTCAAATTTATGTTAACAAAAGCATAACAAATAAAAGTGTCCATACTATTAATAAAAAGTGCCAATAGATTGCACAGAGATTAACCTTAAGAGAAAAATCAGAGGTCTCTTTTTGAGGAATAAAACTTTTATATGTTACATTAAGCCAGGCAATTAAACCCCCAAATAAATGAAGTATATGCAAAGCCGTTAATAAGTAAAAAAAGGCATAAGAAGGATTAGTTGAAACAAAGTAGCCAAAAGAAACTAACTCCCTCCATACAAAAAGTTGACCTATAATAAAACCAAAAGTAAGGACACCAGCTAAAAGTAAATATTCTCTAGTCCTCTTAATATCACCTTCTCTTGCATTAATTGTAGCACGAGAAAAAGCAAAACTACTGAGCATAATTACACCGGTATTAAACCAAAGAAGGGTAGGCTCGGGTAGTATACGCCAGTCTCCATAGGCCATTCTTCCAATGTAGGCTACAGAAAAAAGTGAGAATAAAACACCAATTACAGCCATTAAAACGTATAGGGCAACCCTCGGTAAAGGATGAGATGATGATCTGCCGATATGATTATCATCAATAGCGGCCTGATCTGCCATCCAAGGTTTTTGTGATAATAAACTAAATATACTCAAGTTTTTTCTACCCCTAATTCTGAATATCCTTCCGCTAATTTAACTTTTTCATTAGGAACATCCTGAGGTATAAAATCATCTTTTGCGCCAGGCACACTATAGTCATAGGCCCAACGGAAAATTACCGGAAGCTCTTTACCAAAGTTACCATGAATTGGAGGCTGATCTGGAGTTTGCCATTCTAAAGATGTTGCCTTCCAAGGATTTTTTTCAGCAATAATTCCTTTTTTCGCACTCCAGAAAACATTATAAATGAAAACTAATTGAGCAAATCCAACTGCTAAAGCTGCAAGAGTGATAAATACATTAAGGTCAGCAGCTGAAGAAGTATAAAGCGCTTCAGTTTGACCCATTTCATAATATCGTCTTGGAACCCCTATAAAGCCAAGATAATGCATTGGGAAATATATTAAATATGAACCAACAAACGTTACCCAAAAATGAAAGCGCCCCATACCTTCATGAAGCATTCTTCCAGTAATAAGAGGAAACCAATGATATATAGCCCCTAATATTACTAACACAGGCGCTATACCCATAACCATATGGAAGTGAGCAACTACAAAATATGTATCAGAAAGAGGAACATCTACAATAACATTTCCAAGAAATAGTCCTGTTAACCCACCATTTAAAAATGTAACAATGAAACCAAGACAGAACAACATTGGAATTGTCAGATTTATGTTACCTCTCCACAAAGTTAGGATCCAATTATAAACCTTTAGGGCTGTTGGAACTGCGATAATAAGAGTTGTAGTAGCAAAGAAAAAGCCGAAGTATGGATTCATTCCACTTACATACATATGGTGTGCCCAAACAATAAAGCTAAGAGCTCCAATACCAACAATAGCCCAAACCATCATTCTAAAACCAAAGATATTTTTACGTGCATGCACAGATATCAAATCAGATACAATTCCAAAAGCAGGCAAAGCAACAATATATACTTCAGGATGCCCGAAGAACCAAAACAGATGTTGGAATAAAATTGGACTCCCCCCTCCATAAGTTAAATTTTCACCGAACTCAACTAAAGCCGGCATAAAGAAGCTTGTAAGCAGGATTTTATCAAATAACATCATAACAGCGCTAACAAATAGAGCGGGAAATGCAAATAGAGCTAAAACAGTAGCTGTGAAGATACCCCAAACGGTTAAAGGCATCCTCATAAGGGTCATACCTCTTGTACGAGCCTGAAGGATAGTAATAACATAATTTAAACCGCCCATAGTAAATCCAACAATAAATATACAAAGGGAAACCAACATTAGTATTATTCCACTCTCTTGACCTGGAGTTCCGCCTAAGATTGCTTGCGGAGGATAGAGCGTCCAACCCGCTCCTGTTGGCCCACCAGGGGTAAAGAAGCTCACAAATAAAACTAAAACAGCTATTAGGTAGGTCCAGTAACTAACCATATTCAAATATGGAAAAACCATATCTCTTGCACCAACCATCAGAGGTATAAGGTAATTACCAAAAGCACCGAGAAATAAAGCCGTTAAAAGATAAACAACCATAATCATTCCATGCATAGTAATAAATTGATAATAAGTTCCTTCGCTAATAATAGAAAGCTCAGGAAAAGCTATTTGAATTCTCATGAACCATGATAAAACTAGAGCAACAAAACCAATCGCAAAGGCAGTAAGACCATACTGAATAGCAATTAATTTTGCATCTTGAGTAAAAACTTTTTCTGTCCACCAGCTTTTAGCATGATAGAGTTCAACTTCCTCTAATTCACTTTCTGGGATTATAGATTCTGACATATTATTGACCTCTTTCTAACTAATTACTTTTATTAAAAGCTAATTCTTTATTATTTTCTAATTTTACTTGCTCTTGGAGTGCTTTAAACGTCGATTGATCATTAAGCCACTGTTTATAAGCATTAGCATCATCAACCTGAACAAAACCTCTCATTGCATGGTGACCTACACCACATAGTTCAGCACATAGAATTTCATAATTTCCGGTAACTGTTGGCTTGATCCAGTAAAAAGTCACCATACCAGGAACTAAATCCATTTTTGCTCTAAATTGAGGAACATAAAAATTATGCAAAACATCAATAGATCTTAATAAAAACTTTACTGGCTTATCGTGCTCTAAATGAAGATCATCACCCTCTATTAAGATATCATCTTGACCATTTGGATCATTCTTATTCATACCGAATGGATTGTCTGCATTGATATTTCTTGCATCGGTTGTTCCTAGAATCCCATCTTCTCCAGGAAGACGGAAGCTCCAATACCATTGTTGACCCATAGCCTCGATAGGCATCGCATCTTCTGGTGGTGAAACATAATCATCCCAAACTATTAGGCCAGGAGCAAGCAATCCAGCAACACCAATAGTTGTTAATACAGTAAGAATTACTTCAGCTTTCTTACTTTCGGGCTCGTAAGCAGCTCGTTGGCCTTCTTTATTTTTAAACCTAATAACACAATATGTCATAAAGCCTAACACAGCCACATACACGCCACCGGTCATCCAAAAGGTCAGCTCGATAGTACTATCGATATTAGACCAATTAGAGGCAATAGGTGTCGAATACCACGGAGTAAAAATATGAAACAGTACTGATCCAATAATTACGAGTAGAAGAATAAAAGGTACCATAAAAATCCTCATTTTGAGTATACTTTGACTTAAAAAGTTGATTTTTTAAGTCATGAAATTTCCTGGATCTCAAATTACTTATTGTCCTGATAAAGTCAAGAAATACTAAAGTCATAATATAACACTTTTAATAATCATTTGTTTAAGGCAGTTTAGTGATTATAAACATTTGAGATGAAGTTATATGCCTCCTTTTTTTAAATTATTAGTTAATCTTTTTAAGATAAGAATAAGCCTAACTATCACTTTATGCGCAGTTTCAGGTGTTTTTATCATGCCAAATAATTTACTTAGTTGGTTTGAGGTCTTCATTTTGGCAATATCTACCTTTCTTGCCTCAGCTGGCTCAAGTGCATTTAATCAATACTTCGAAAGAGACTTGGACGCCTTAATGCCACGAACATCTGAGCGACCTTTTGTCACAGGAAAGCTAAGCCCAAAACCAATTTGGCCTATAATATTTGGATTAATCATTTGCATAGGCCTCATGCTTTCATTTTTTATTTTAAATCCTTTTTCTGCTTTCTATAATTTTTTAGGAGCCCTTTTTTATGGAGGTATTTATACAATATGGCTAAAAAGAAAAAGTATCTGGAATATTGTTATTGGAGGTTTAGCAGGAAGCTTTGCAACGCTTGCTGGCTCTGCCGCGGTAAGTCCTTACTTGTCGCCTGAAGCTATAATATTAGCAGTTATTTTATTTTTGTGGACACCGCCTCATTTTTGGAGCTTAGCGATGGCTATCGGTGATGATTATAAAAAAGCAAAAATACCTATGCTTCCTAATATTATTAACCACTCTACAACCACTTATATAATATTCTTTCATACAATTGTATTAGTTCTTGTCTCACTATTACCTGCTATTTATAACATGGGGATAATATATCTAACTGGAGTAATTCTCGGTGGTAGTTACTTTATTTGGACAAGCTTATTGCTAGCCATGAAAAAGTCAAAAGACGCGGCTATGAAAAACTTTTTTGCCTCATTTATTCAATTAGGTCTTTTATTGGTACTAATCATAATAGATGGGATAATTGTATTTTAATTAAATTAGTCATTATAAGCCCCATATTCCTTCAATGCATTTTCAATTCTTTTAAAGTGTTTTATTTTTGCCCATTGCAAAGCTGTTCTTCCTGTTAAATCAGTATCATCAGGATAAGCTCCTCCCTCTAACAAAGCTAAAACAGACTCATAATTTCCAAAACGAGATGCAATTATTAGAGGCGTTTCTTTATTTTCTCCATACCTATCAGGCTTTGCACCAAAATTAATTAGCTCATTAATTATAGAAATATTATTTTTACGAGCAGCTATAGAAAGGGCCGTTCTTTTCCTCCCATCTCTTTGATCAACTCTTGCACCTTTATTTAAAAGAAAAAGTGTCATATCTAACCTTCCTCTATCAACGGCCAGTAAAAGTGCCGGTACCTCATCAAAGTCAAGTTCACTTGGCGAGCTTCCTACTTGAATTGAATAAACTAGATCCTCCATAGTCCCTGACTTAACTGCGCTAACAACAAGGCCCTCTTTAAAAGGGCTATTACTTTTTGATTGTGCAAGCAAATCTAGATTAAATATTAAAAGAATAGCAAATAAAAAAATTAATTTTTTTAAAATTAAATTAAAATAATGAGTAAGCATTTTTAAAGTTCCAAAACAAAGAAAAATTATAGCAAGTCTCTAATAAATAATATACAAGCATGTTATGAGAAAAGAAGTTTTATTCATAAGTTTTATTATAATTTTTATCTTTATTTCAATATATTCATTTATAAATAAGGATTTTTTTCCTAATAATCTGGTTCAAGTAATTGAAAGTCAGGACTCACTTCCTGGTGGACATTTTGTGCTTAAAGATCAAAATAACCAAGTATTTGATTCAGCTGCTTCCCAAAAACTAATGCTAATTTATTTTGGATTTACTTATTGTCCTGATGTATGCCCAACAACATTAATCAAGGTCTCTGATATAATTGATAGACTGAAAGAAGATTCAAAAGAAATTAACTCTATTTTCATTACGGTTGATCCAGAGAGAGATACGCCAGAGATATTATCAGATTATGTAAGTGCTTTTCATGAGGACATAATAGGCCTTACAGGCACAAAGAATGAAATTGATAAAGTTGCTGAAGATTGGGGCGTTTATTATCAAAAGGAGATCCTCGATGGAGAGGAGGATTATACAATGAATCATCTTGACATAATCTTCTTAGCGAATGCAAATGGAGAATTTATTGATTACTTTCCTCCAAAAATTCAATCTGTTCTAATAGTAGAGAAAATTAGAAATATCATAAATCGATAGTATTTATTAGATTAAATATCGAGATTAACTACAAGATCGCCAGAAGTAATACTTTCTTGAATAAATTCTCTTCTCTTAATCACTTCATCACCCATAAGGTCGGAAAATACCTCACTGTTATCAACTCCCTCATCGACCTTAACTTTCAATAATCTTCTAGAATCTGGATCAAGGGTAGTATCCCATAATTGATCAGCATTCATCTCGCCTAGGCCCTTATATCTCTGAATCTGAAGTCCTTTTCTACCTTCTGAAAGAACTGACTCAACTAACTCACATGGACTCTTTACGGAGTAAGATCTACCGCCTCTTTCAAAAAGATTTTTTGAACTGTCTATTAGGGAAAAATATTTAATAATATCTATAGATAACTCTGATAAACGAAGAGCATCAGCAGATCTAAAGATTCCAGGTCCAAGTGTTAGAGTTTCATAAACTCCTCTAATTTGTCTTTTAATAGTTAAACCATTACTTGGATCATACTCAGAATCCCAGCCAGCCTCATCATCATTATACTTTAAAGTTAATCTTTGTGATAAGTCATCTAAAACAGATTTATCAATCTCTTCAGTCTGATTAAAGGCCCCGCTAAGAGCTGCGGCTTCTACAAGATCAGAGTTATATCGGCTAGGAAGGTTATTAATTAATGAACGAAATTTTCTACTCTTATCGATTATATTAAGTAAGTCATTTGATGAAATGGAATCTCCAGACCCTAGAGTTAAGATAGATTCATCAACCCCTGAGTTGATTAGGTAATTATCTAGATCATCATCATCTTTTAAGTATGTTTCAGAATTTCCCTTTTTAGCCTTATAAAGTGGAGGCTGAGCAATATAAAGACATCCTGAAGATATTAAAGGGTACATTTGTCTATAAAAGAAAGTAAGCAGTAAAGTTCTAATATGTGCGCCATCAACATCCGCATCAGTCATTATGATAATTTTTTTATACCTCAGCTTATTAACATTAAAACCTTCTTCACCCTCATCCTCCTCTGAAATATCCCTTCCTATTCCAGCTCCAAGGGCAGTAATAAGCGTACCTATTTCAATTGATGATAAAACTTTTGATAATCTAGCCTTTTCACAATTAATAATTTTACCTCTCAAAGGAAGAATTGCTTGGGTAGCCCTATCCCTACCCTGTTTGGCTGATCCTCCAGCTGAATCACCCTCCACAATAAAAATCTCGCATTTCTCAGGATCTTTTTCTTGGCAATCTGCCAACTTTCCAGGTAATGACGAGATATCTAGAGCCCCTTTTCTACGTGTTAACTCTCTAGCTTTTCGCGCGGCATCTCTGGCAGCAGCAGCTTCGACAACTTTCCCAATTATTTGTTTTGCTTCATTTGGATGCTCCTCAAACCACTCACTAAGAGCATCGCCAACTAAGCTTTCTACAGCGGGCCTCACTTCCGAGGAAACTAGCTTATCCTTTGTTTGACTTGAAAATTTAGGATCAGCAACTTTTATAGATAAAACGCATGTAAGGCCTTCGCGAATATCTTCACCCACTAATTGAACATTTTCTTTTTTTGCCATACCGGAATTTTGAGCATAAGAATTAACAACTCTCGTTAAAGCACCTCGCAATCCTGCAAGGTGAGTCCCGCCATCTTTTTGAGGAATATTATTCGTAAAGCAATTTACTGTTTCATAATAACTATCATTCCACCATAGAGCTAAATTAACCTCTACACCCCCTTTATTGGCACTAAGACTAATTGGCTCTTCAATCATTGGTTTTTTTGTTTGATCAAGGTATTTAACAAATTCCTTTAAACCACCTTCATAGCTCATTACCTTTTCCCAAGGCTCATCTTTTCTTAAATCTTGAAGAAGTATGGAGATATTAGAATTTAAAAATGCCAATTCTCTCAATTTTTTTTCTAAGACACGTCTATCAAATTCAATCATAGTAAATATTTTTTTTGATGGAAGAAATTTTATTTCTGTACCAGTCTCTTCCCCACAATCACCAATAATTTCGAGAGAGGATTGTGCATCACCATCTTTGAATGTCATAAAATATCTCTTATTATCTCTATTAATATAGAGTTCTAATTTTTCGGATAATGCGTTAACAACTGAAACACCAACTCCATGAAGACCACCTGAAACCTTATATGAATTTTGATCAAACTTACCACCAGCATGCAATTGGGTCATGATAACTTCTGCAGCAGAAACGCCTTCGTCATGCATATCGGTTGGAATTCCCCTGCCGTCATCCTTAACCATAACAGAGCCATCAGGATTTATAGAAACAGTTATATTTTTACAATGCCCGGCTAATGCCTCATCGACAGAATTATCAACAACCTCATAAACCATATGATGAAGACCAGAACCATCATCTGTATCACCAATATACATGCCAGGTCTTTTTTTTACTGCTTCAAGGCCCTTAAGAACTTTAATTGAGTCAGCACTATAATCTTCTTCATCTTTTTCTATTTTCTTTTTAACCATGACTTTACCTTATTGAACTTCCTTTAAACGCCCCATACCAACCGAAAAAAATTCAGCCGAATTCTCTATGCTTGAAAACAAGCTTATATCTGTCCCAGTCATAAAAACTTGGGCTTTAGTTTTAATAATTTGATCAAAAAGTGACGACCTCCTTAATTGATCTAGGTGTGCAACAACCTCATCAAGAAGTAAAATTGGATAACGACATGATTTTTCTGCAATTAAATCCAAATGCGTTAAGATAAGGCCAAGCAAAAGGCCCTTTTGTTCGCCTGTTGAGCATTGACTTGCAAAAACACCTTTATTCCTCTCACTTACAAGAAGATCACTTCTATGAATACCTTCCAATGTTCTCCCAGATATAGAATCTTTTTTTCTATTATTAAATAAAATCTCTTTATAGCTTTTCTTTACCTCATTTAACTCATCCAAAATTAATTTATTCTCTATATTTCCTTGAATTTTTAAAAAGGCTCTGGGCCATACAGGATTATGATCTTTCTCTAAACTATTATTGAGGCTTTTAATAAGTTCGATACGAGTCAAGGCAATAAGAATTCCTTCTGAAACCATTCGCTCCTCAATTGTTCCTAGCCAAGATTTATCATAAAAATTATCCTGTAATAGCTTATTTCGTTCTTTCATAAGTTTTTCATAATTTTTAATAGAGTTAATATGATTATTATTAAAAGAAGAACACATTCTATCTAAAAATCTTCGTCTAGCTGATGGTGATTCCATAAAAATCTGATCCATAGAGGGTGTTACCCAAGATAAAGATAAAATGGAGGGAAGCGCATCAGAGGCAGTCACTTTTTTATCATTAATCTTAACATCACGCCCTCTTAAGCGTCCAGCAGATACACCAGTAGATACTTTTATAGTTTGCTTATCTGATAATACTTCAGCAACTATACCCCATTCACTTGGTCCCTTAATATTACGAAATTGATCAAATGAAGCACTTCTAAGTCCTCTTCCTGGAGAAAGAAGAGATAATGCCTCAAGGATATTAGTTTTGCCTGATCCATTTGGGCCTAGTAAAACTACAGGCCTGCCATCAAAGAAACATTTCAAATCACTATAAGATCTAAAATTTTGCAACCTTAATGAATGTATTCTATTAAAATCGTATTCAAATTCTTTTAAGCTGTTAACATTATTTTGATTCACTGAAAGTAATCCATATAAATTCAAACCCTCATAGGCATAAGAACATAAGTAGCTTGGGTATCATCAGAGTCTTTTATCAAGGCTGGAGAGCCAGAACCTTCTAGTGCAAAAAGCATATCGGGGCCATCTATTTGACTAGCTATATCTAAAAGGTATCTTGCATTAAAGCCAATTTCTAATTCTTCATAATTATAGTCCACAGGGGTTGTTTCAACTGCGGTCCCTGCATCCGGGTTAATAACAGTTAATGTCAAAGCGCCATCTTTTAATAAAAATTTAACAGCTTTAGATTTATCTGAAGATATGGTTGCTACTCTATCAATTGACGATGAAAAAATCTTTGTTTCAATCGATAGCTCTTTATCATTATTCTTAGGAATAACCCTCTCATAATCAGGAAAAGTTCCATCTATCAGTTTTGAGGTGAGCTGAACATCTTTTAAAATAAATTGAATTTTAGTATCTGAAACTTTTATAGTTAAATTATCAGAGGAATCTTCAATAAGCTTTCTTATTTCACCGACTGTTTTTCTTGGAATAATAATACTTGGCATTTCTTCAGCGCCTGATGGTAAATCAGACTTTATACAAGCAAGCCTGTGCCCATCAGTTGCCACTGAGCGAAGCTCATTATTTATAGAATGGAGAAAAATACCATTTAAATAATATCGAGTTTCTTCTGTAGAAATTGCAAATTTTGTTTTATCAATTAATCTCGTAATATCTGAAGAATTCATACTGAAGTTACAAGGCATTTCTCCAGAAGACATTTCAGGGAAATCTTCATCTGGCAAACAAGGTAAGTCAAAGTTTGACTGGCCAGATTTTAACTCCATTTGATCGTCTTGATTTTGTTCAATTTCAATAGAAGAGCCTTCAGGAATCTTTCTGACAATATCGTAAAGAATATGAGCTGAAACTGTAGTTGACCCTACTTGAGAAACAGTAGCTTCAACTTTTTCAATTATTTCTAAATCTAAATCTGTTGCTATTAGCGATATACCTTTTTCATCTGCATCAATCTTAACATTTGACAAAATTGGGATTGTATTTCTTCTTTCAACAACACTTTGAACATGATTAAGGGCCTTAAGAAGTACACCCCTATCAATTGATATCTTCATAAATATCACTCCTATCATCCTGAAAATCTATCTCAATTAATTAGCCTTGAAATTAACAGGTATAAAATAAACGAATCAATGGATTATTATAACAGAAATTTGACAAAAATCACTTCAGGAATTAACTTTCGAGCGACCTTGTTAACAAGTCAACTTCTTCCTGAATTGCTGAATCACTGTCTCTAAGACCTTCTATTCTTTTAACCGCGTGAATAACAGTTGTATGGTCTCTTCCACCAAATTTTCTGCCTATCTCAGGCAAAGATCTTGTAGTAAGAATTTTTGACAAATACATTGCCACTTGTCTTGGTCGAGCAATTGTCCTTGAACGTCTAGCTGATAAAAGATCGGATAATCTTAGGTTATAATAATCAGCAACCTTTCTTTGAATGTCATCTATTGTTATTCTTCTTTGAGAAGCACGAATTAAATCCTTTAGAACTTCCTGAGCCATATCAATTGTTAGAGGGCGACCCACAAAAGATGAATAAGCAATAACTCTATTTAAAGCCCCTTCAAGAACCCGAATATTTGAATCGATTTTTTGTGCTAAAAATTCCAACATATTATCATTAATAATAAGGTCAGGATTTTCTTCTAGATGAGCCTCTGCCTTAGATTGAAGAATTCCAAGACGCAGCTCGTAATCTGAAGCATGAATATCTGTAACTAATCCCCAACCTAACCTTGACCGAATTCTCTCTTCAATACCGTCAAGGTCAACGGGCGACCTATCAGCTGAAATAACAACCTGATGATTATGATCTATTAAAGTATTGAATGTATGAAAAAATTCTTCTTGTGTTGAATCTTTGCCGGCGATAAATTGAATATCATCCACCATCAAAACATCAACTGAACGAAACTGCTGTTTAAAAGACATTGTATCTTTAAACCTTAAAGCTCTAATAAACTGGTACATAAATTTTTCAGCAGATAGATATAAGACTTTTCTTTCTGGCCAATTTTTTTTAATCTCTAATGCTATTGCATGCATGAGGTGTGTTTTTCCTAAACCAACACCCCCATAAAGAAATAGAGGATTAAAAGAAACCTTATCTGCTTCTGCTATACGTTTTGCAGCCGCATAAGCTAATTCGTTTGAAGCACCCACAACAAAATTATCAAAAGATAAATTAGGATCCAGCGGTGCTCCTAACATTGAATTATGATCACCTGCTTCATTGGCCGAAACTTGAGCAGAAGAAGATGAGAGATCAGATTTACTTTGTACTTCTTCGGAAGTATCGTTCGTTTTCTTGAATTTTTGTAGATCAATTATAACGTTTTTAATTGGAGCAGAGTTACTTTTTAATATTGATAGTATTCTGTCACCATAATGTGTATGGATCCAATCCTTCATAAATTTTGTAGGAACATATAGAACCAAATCTTCGCCTACTAATTCTCCAAATTCAATATGCCTAAACCAACTTCTAAATGTTGCTTCACCTAACTCAGCGCGAAGTACTGAGAGAGCATGGCTCCATTTTTCTTTTATATCAGCATTGTTAGAATTTTTTTCGTCCACTAGGGTCACCTTATATAAATTTTAATGCTGCATCTGAAAAATTAGATGCTTTAGATGGACTATCAAAAACTTAACAGGCTCCACTTCTAAAATAATTCCTATAAAACAAGAAATATTTAAAAATTACGTTAGAGGTGAATCAAATATGATGCAATAGAATAAATTACAATTTCGTAAAATAAATTTTATTTTCTTCTTGTAAAAAAAAAATAATAGTATTTAGGAGATATTTTTTACTTTTTTAGCAAGACGAGATACTTTTCTAGAGGCTGTATTTTTATGAAAAATACCTTTTTGGGCAACTCTCATTATTTTGGGCTGAGCTTCTTTTAGGGCAGATTTTGCTTCATCAGCATTACCAGATGCGATTGCTTCTTCAACTTTTTTGATATAAGTCCTCATATTTGTAACATGAGACTTATTCCTTGCTGTTCTTGTTGCAATTTTTCTAACCATCTTTTTTGATGATGATAGATTTGCCATTTACTTAACCTCATAAAAATTTAATAGAAAGGGCGTTATATTTGTATAGTCCTAGTTCGTCAAGCTTTACTATTCTTAACTTAGTCTTATTTATCTTTAAATTCAGCTTTTCTTTTATCAATAAAAGCTGACATTCCCTCTTTCTTATCCTCAGTGGCAAACATTGAATGGAATAAACGCCTTTCAAATCTTATACCCTCGGAGAGTGTTGTCTCGTATGATCGATTTACCATTTCCTTTGTCATCATTGTTGCTACCATAGATTTTTCAGCTACAGCCAATGCAACTTTTTTTACATCCTCAAGAAAAGTTTCTGAAGAGAATACCTGGCTAACAAGTCCGCTTCTCTCGGCTTCATCCGCATCCATCATCCTACCTGTTAAGCACATATCCATTGATTTTGATTTACCGATAAATCTAGTTAGTCTTTGGCTTCCACCTGCACCAGGACTTACTCCCAAGTTTATTTCTGGTTGACCAAATTTAGCGCTTTCAGAGGCTAAAATAAAATCACACATCATTGCCAACTCACAACCCCCACCTAATGCATATCCTGAAACAGCAGCAATAATAGGTTTTCTGCAACTAGCAACTCTTTCCCAGTTTCTTGTTATAAAATCTTCCTTATAAACATCCATATAGGATTTTGGTTGCATTTGTTTAATATCCGCACCTGCAGCAAAGGCCTTTTCTGAGCCAGTCAAAATCATACATCTTAACGAATCATCTTTTTCATAATTATCTACAGCTTGTAATAATTCATCCATCAGCGCATCGTTAAGAGCATTTAGTGCATCTGGTCGATTAAGCGAAACAGTAATAATACTATCTTTTTTTTCAATAATTATATTTTTATCTGACATATTCACTCCTAAAAATTCTTTGTATTAAATATCACCATATAGTCTATTTAATCATAAAAATTCAATTAAATAATTAAAAACTGAAGCTTTATTTTTGACATTTAGGGCAATAAAAAGTTGACCTACCAGCCTGAGTTATTCTTTTTATTTTTTGATCACAATCTTTTAAAATACAAAATTCACCCTCTCTTCCATAAACGCTAAAAGTATTTTGAAAATATCCCATTTTTCCTTCAGTATTTGAAAAATCTTTTAATGATGATCCTCCAAGTAATATAGATTCTTCTATAACTTCATTTATCTTATCTTTTAGAGTGATGAGAGGTTTTTTAGCTGAACCGTCTGAATAAACCAGCTTTTTAATTCTTTTTTTTGGATTTATTTTTGATCTAAAAAGAGCCTCACATACATAAATATTCCCAAGGCCTGATATAATAGTTTGATCGAGAAGAGCATTTTTTATTGGCCTTTCTTTTTTATAAAAGGATTTTGCTAACTCAATCTCATTAAAATTATTAGTTATAGGCTCAGGACCAAGTGATGCAATCAACTTATGATCGTTTGGATCTTTGTCAGTTATAAAAATATAACCAAACCTTCTAGGGTCGTTATAGACAACCTTAAAATCTTCAAATTGAAGAATAATATGGTCATGCTTATTAGGCTTATAACTTATGGACTCATCATAGCTTAAAATTCTGTAACTTCCAGACATACCCAAATGGGATATAATTGAAATATTATCTGACAAACTAAATAATATGTATTTCGCCCTTCTTCCGATTGATAATATTTTTTTTCCAGATGCTAGGGATACAAAATTTTTAGGAATTGGAAACCTTAATGAGAAACCAGATAAATTAATGTTTTTTATAGTCTTATTAACTAAAATTTCTTCCAAACCTTTTTTTACAGTTTCTACCTCAGGCAATTCTGGCATTTCAATCTTAACTCCTTGGTGGTAATAATGATGACTTGAGGCTATGTTCTCTCAAAAGGTATATTGTAATGACAGAAAGTAACTTTGGATACGAAAAAATAAACGACAAGGAGCACTCTTTTAGGGTTAGAGATGTTTTTAATAAAGTTGCTAATAAATATGATTTTATGAATGACGTTATGTCTCTTGGTATGCAGCGTTTATGGAAAAAAACTTTCATCAACAGCATCAAAGGCCATTCACCAGAAGGTCTTAATGTTGTTGATTTGGCCGGGGGTACTGGTGATATAGGTTTTAGATTCTTAAAAAAATTTCCTAAAAATAATTTAGTAAGTATTGTAGATATAAATCAAGAAATGCTGAAAGAAGGAGAAAAAATTTCAGAAAATATTAATCTGTCTAAAAGCTGTAATTTTATTTGCTCTGAAGGCGAAACTATTTCTTTGGCTGATAATTATGCTGATATTCTAACTATCTCCTTTGGTATTAGGAATGTAAGTAACAGGGAAAAATGCCTCAATGAATGCTTTCGAATTCTTAAGCCTGGTGGAATATTTATGTGCATGGAATTCTCTCTGCCCAATGATATAGTATTGAGAAATTTATATGATTCCTGGTCATACGGTTTAATACCAAAATTAGGAAAATTAATAGTTGGAGAAGAGGGGCCATACAAATATTTAGTTGATAGTATAAGAACATTTCCAAACCCTGAAGAATTTAATGATATGATAATCGAGGCTGGCTTTAAAAAAACTACGATCAAACAATTAACTGGAAATATTGTTTGTATATATCGGGCGGAGAAAATCTAATTGCTCAGTGTCTTTAAAATATTTCGTCTTATGAGAGGGATTTTGGTCCTATCTAGAGAAAAAGATTTAATACCTAAGAATTTCAAGAAGTCCATGCCCCTAGTAATAAGATTGTTTCTTAATATTATGCCGTCAAATAAAGGTGATGGGCTCTCTGAATCGCTTCAAAATCTTGGACCAACTTGGATAAAAATGGGACAATTTTTATCAACCCGTCCAGATATAATAGGCAATAAACTATCTAAGCATCTGAGAGAATTACAAGATAGCATCCCACCATTCGATCAAAGATTTGTAGAAGAAGCTTTAATTGAATCTTTTGGTAAAGACTTTAAAAAGAAATTTAAAAAAATTGAAGAGCCAATTGCAGCTGCATCAATAGCACAAGTTCATAAGGCTTTAATTGATGTTGATGGAGTTTCAAAAACAGTGGCATTGAAAGTATTACGCCCGAATATAGAATCTAAAATTAAAAGAGATTTAAAAGACTTTTATTTAGCAGCAAAAATTCTAGAAAAGCTCTCTTCTGAGGCTAGAAGGTTGAGAGTTATAGATGTAGTCAGAACCCTCGAGGAAAGTTTGTCTATGGAAATTGATCTGAGGCTAGAGGCGGCAGCGCAATCTGAAATCATTGAAAATACTCAGGAAGATAAATTTATTGAAATTCCTAAAGTATTCTGGGACCTAACATCAAAAAATATTCTTACAACTGAATGGGTGGAAGCAAATTCATCAAAAAATCTTAAAGAAATTAAAAAGAAAAATATCGAGTTTAATGTTGTTGGCGAAAATATTATGAAAACTTTTCTTATATTAGCAATAAGGGATGGATTTTTTCATGGAGATATGCACCAAGGAAATCTTTTTATAAAAGATGATGCTACAATAATTCCAGTTGATTTTGGAATAATGGGAAGGCTAAATATTGAAAGTAGAAAGTACCTATTAGAAATTTTAAGTGGGTTTGTAAAAAAAGATTATAAGAAAATCTCTGATATACATTTTGAAGCTGGATATATCCCAGAAAATCAAGATCGTAATAAATTTGCACAAGCATTGAGAGCCATTGGTGAGCCAATTCAAGGTCAGGATTCTAAAAGTATATCAATGGGTCATCTTTTATCACAATTGCTTGAAGTTACTGGCCAATTTGAAATGAAAACTCAGCCTCAACTATTATTGCTTCAAAAAACTATGGTAGTTACTGAAGGTGTGGCAAGAGAGTTTAATCCTGATTTAAACATTTGGAGTCTTTCGGAACCGATATTAGATAATTTATCAACCATCAAAAACTTTGATCTATCAAAGTTTCCATTCTCTCAAGAAACCATCAATTCAAATGCTAAAGAGATTTTTAATTCAATAATAAATGATATAGAAAAAACAAAAAAAGATTTTAACAAAATTAAAAAAGCTTTTGGTGAGGATGGGCTAAAGATTGATAAAAAATCATTGATGCTTATAACCGAGAAAGAAACATCAAGATCAATTCATACTAAAATTGTTTTTTTAATCATATTGATATTATTTCTTTCTATCCTATTGATAAATAAATAAATTAACTTTTTAAAACATTCATTCTTTTATATATTTATAGCAATTTTGGGTATTTTAAGTTAAAGCATCATTATGAAGAAAATACTTTTAATAGTTAGTGGTGGTATAGCTGCTTATAGAGCCTTAGACCTTATTAGGGAAATTAAAAGACGTGGTGATGATGTAACCTGCGTTTTAACTAAAAGCGCAACTCAATTTGTACAGCCATTATCTTTTGGAGCCCTTTCACAAAATAAAGTTTATACAGATCTTTTTGATTTAGAAAGCGAAACAAATATTGGGCATATAAAATTATCAAGAAATTCTGACTTGGTCGTTTTAGCCCCAGCAACTGCAAATATATTAGCAAAAATGTCTTATGGTGTATCTGATAGCCTGGCAACCTCTATTTTATTAGCCAATAATAAACCTCTTTTAATTGCACCATCAATGAATGTAAAAATGTGGAATAACCCAGCAACAACAAAAAATATAGAAAAGTTAAAGTCCTATGGTCATATTTTTGTTGGCCCAGATCAAGGTGAGATGGCGTGTGGTGAAGTTGGCTCAGGTAAAATGTCTAAAGTTGAGGATATATATAAAGAAATAGAGTTATTGCTAAGCCCTGGTCCATTAAAAGGGAAAAAGGCACTTGTTACATCAGGACCAACTATAGAGCCCATTGATCCTGTAAGATTCATCTCTAACAGGTCGTCCGGTAAACAAGGTCATGCCATTGCTGATAGATTAAGTAAATTAGGTGCTGATACTCATCTTATAACCGGCCCTGTAAATATCCCTTATCCAGATAATGTCTCAGTTACAGAGGTAAATACAGCAGAAGAAATGTTGAACGCTTGCAAAGAATCTATTCCTGTTGATATCTCAATTTTTGCCGCAGCAGTTTCAGATTGGAAGGCATCAAAAATATCAAAAAATAAAATAAAAAAATCATTACAAGATCCTAATGATGATGAGATGGTCATAGCTATGATGCAAAATCCAGATATAGTTAAAACAATAAGCGAGACAAATATAAATAGACCAAAGCTTGTAGTAGGATTTACTCTTGAAACAGAGGATTTAATAAAGTCAGCTAGATCGAAAATGCTAAACAAGTCTTGTGACTGGATGATTGCAAATAGTCACGTTCAAGAAAATCAAAGCGTTTTTAATAGTGATATGAACGCAGTATCGTTCCTAACTAATAACTCAGAAGAAAACTGGGGTTTAATAAGTAAAAAATGTGTAGCTGAAAACCTTTGTAATAAAATTATAAAATTCTTCGAAAACGCTGCATGAAGAATCTACAATTTAAAATTCTTGAAAATGGTTATGGCCTACCTATACCAAAATATGAGTCTGAAGGTGCTGCTGGATTAGATTTATTGGCAGCAATAGGAGAGGATAAAAGTATAATAATTTTACCAGGAAGAGCAGAAATGGTTCCAACTGGTATTGCTATTGCTTTACCAAAAGGCTTCGAAGCACAAATAAGACCAAGATCTGGTCTTGCGGCTAAAAATGGTATTACAATTTTAAATTCACCTGGCACAATTGATAGCGATTATAGAGGTGAAATTTCTGCAATGCTCATCAATCACAGCAAAGTTAATTTTGAAATTGAGAGGGGTATGAGAATAGCTCAAATGATAATTGCACCTGTAGTTCAGTTTAATCTAATAAAAACAGAAACTCTTGATGAGACCAAAAGAGGCACTGGTGGGTTTGGTTCTACTGGAATAAGAGCAGAAGATGACTGCGAATAACTCCATTGAAAGATACTCTAGACAAATAGTATTAAAAGAAGTTGGAGGGCAAGGACAAAAACTTCTTATGAAATCTAAGGTATTAATAATAGGATTGGGTGGCCTTGGTTCGCCTGTCTTACAGTACTTGGCAGCCTCAGGAATCGGTACAATTGGATTGGCAGATGGTGATAAGATTGATTTGTCAAACCTTCATAGGCAAACAATATTTTCATTAAAAGATGTTGGGTCTTATAAGGCAAGCAAAGCAAAAAAATTTGTATCGGCAATAAACCCTGAAATAAATGCTATCTGTTATAAAAAGAAAGTAGATCTAATTAATGTTGATAAAATTATCACTGAATATGATATAATTGTTGATTGCACTGATAATCACTCTAGCAAGATTATTATTAATGATGCGTGTTTTAGAGGAAAGAAAACTTTTGTTTCTGCATCAGTTTCTGGATTTTTTGGTCAAGTATCAACATATAAGTCTTTTAAGGTAGATAGCGCTGGAATACCTTATCCCTCATACCGATGTTTAAAAATCGATCAAAATAATGAAGATGATTGCGATCATATTGGAGTTTTAGGGCCTGTTGCAGGTATATTGGGTTCGATTCAAGCTACAGAAGTGATAAAACAAATTTTAGGTGAAAAAGAGAATCTTTTAGGAAGATTATTAATATTTGATGGGTTAAGTAATAGAATGAAATTGATAAAAATCAATTGGGATCAAAACAACCCTTTAAATGGAAAAGTATAATGAGTAAGTTCAAACTTAATATTATATTGATAACTTTCTTTTCACTCTTAGGGTTAGATCTTTCATTACAGGCAGCTGAGAATGAAAATAGCTGGGGATCATTAAAGTATAATAAAACTTATTTAAGAACTGGGCCATCAAAAGATAATAAAGTAATTTGGGTTTATAAAAGAAAAGGCCTTCCAATTAAAGTAATTCGAAAAAAAGATGATTGGTATCTAATACTCCTACCCGAGAATCAAAAAGGTTGGATTAATTCAAGCCAATTTTCAAAAAAGAGAATGGCTCTAATTAGAGATACAATTAGCGAAACTGAAAAAATTATAAAAAATAAAAAACCTCTTGATGTAAGAGATATAGATAATAATCCAGTTGCATATGTTCACAATGGAGTGATTGTAAAATTATTAGGTTGTATAAATAGTATTTGTGAAGTTGAGCTAAATATAAAAAAAGAAAAATATTTTTTTAAGAATTCATACAAGCTAAATGGCTTTATAGAAAAAGATTACCTATGGGGCATTAACTAGAAAAATCATCATAAAAAGTCTTAAGGTTATCTTCGCCCAAAACAGCAATATGATTATAGTTTTTATGCTCAATACACAAGCACACTCTTTGATCTTTGGATAAAAATTTAGCTTTTTGATCTTCTGTGAAATCAAAATGTAAAAAATGAACTGAAGAAGTTTTTCCTTTTGAGTTTGTTCTTTCTACGTCAGATTCAAATCTTGCTTTTATTTTATCACTACCAATTTCCATAAAAATATATTCTTCAACGTTTCCAACTGAGGATAAAAATTCATGGCGTAAATTTTCATCTGCTATTTCAAACATTAGGGTAGTTACTAAATTAGATCCTTGAGGAATTAGGGGGTTGTAAGCATGAAGCTCATCCTCCAATTGACCTTCTGGGGCGCCTTCAACAAATAACATTTCTTGAACTTGATAAAGCATAGTTTTATAAGACTCAAAATAAAAAGTAGCATAAGGTCCAACGTTAATACGTCTTTTTTTCTTATAAGAAATCAGGTCAGCTCTTTTTTGTTTTCTTATTTCACCATATTTTTTATTTGATAAAATATCATCGACATTAATTTTTTTCATTATTCACTCATTTCTTCTTTTTTTAAAAATCCATACGAAACAGCCATTAACTCAATAGGATGACCAGACCGCATCTTATCTTTTGCTTCATCCTTGATTACATCTTCTTTTGTGATTTGAGATAAATGCTTGGAAGCTAATGGACAACTTGATATTACAAACGATGGATCGGATTTAGCAACTTGACGAGCAGCAGGTTTTCCGACTTTCCTTGCAAGCTCATGGGTTGGTGAGAGAACCCCAAAAGTTCCTCCATGACCTGAACATCTTTCAACTATTGATATATCTGCATCAGGAATAAGCTTAAGAAGTTCATTAGATTTTGCACCCATATTTTGGGCCCTTGAGTGACAAGCCAAATGGAGTGATATACCACCTTCTACTGGCTGCATTCCATCTACAAGGCCTTCATTTTTTGAAATATCTACAATATATTCATCAATATCAAATGCATTCTCTGATAATAATTTAACTGATTTATTTTCCGGAAGAATCAATGGCCACTCATATTTCATCATTAGAGCACAAGAAGATGTTAAAGCAATGACATCATAACCTTGTTCAATAAAGGTTTGAAAACTTTCTGCAATCCTTGAGGCTGATTCTGATACTTTCTCAATATTTCCCTGCTCAAGCATCGGCATTCCGCAACACTCAGGGTAATGGACTTTAATATCGACACCTTGAGCTGCTAGAACAGCAAGAGAAGCATCGGCTATCTCTGTACGATTATAGTTGGCATAACAAGAAGTATAAATAACAGCTTTTCGATTTCTAGCCTTCCCATCACTATTGACTAGGGGAATTTTAATATTCCTCATATCAAACTTTGGAAGTAAAACTCTGTAATCAATGTTGAGGAAATAATCAAAAGCCCTTCTAAATATTTTATTATTTAAGTTTGTAAAGAAATTAAAAAAGAAACCAAAATATTTTCCAGCCTTACCATTTCTGTCTGTTTGAGCTAACTGATTTTGTAAAAAAGGAGGCTTTTCTGTTTTAGCAACCTCTACAGCTCTTGCCCTAAGCATTAAATGAGGAAAATCAATATTAAATTCATGAGGCGGAACATAAGGACATTTTGTTAGAAAACACATATCGCATAAAGTACAAGAGTCAGCAATTTTTGGAAATGCTTCACTACTTACTGTATCAAGCTCACCACTTTCAGATTCATCTATAACGTCAAAAAGCTGAGGAAAACTATCACAAAGATTGAAGCACCTTCTGCAGCCATGACAAATATCAAAGACTCTTCTTAGCTCTTCATCAAGTGATAGTTGATCCCAAAAATCTTCTTCACGCCAAGGAATAGGATAACGAATAGGAGCCTGAATAGATCCTTCCATAAGAACACCATTTTAAAGTGGGCAATAAAGAATATTACTACCCAACTATTATTGATTAATTAAACGTCTAAACTATCCAAGGTTTTTTGAAACTTTCCTGCATGACTTTTTTCTGCCTTTGCAAGAGTCTCAAACCAATCGGCAATTTCATCAAAACCTTCATCACGTGCAGTCTTTGCCATACCAGGATACATATCAGTATATTCATGAGTTTCACCATGTATAGCAGCTTTGAGGTTCTGATCTGTTGAACCAATTGGTTCACCTGTAGCAGGATCACCAACTTCTTCAAGAAATTCGAGATGTCCGTGCGCATGACCGGTTTCACCTTCTGCTGTTGACCTAAAAACTGTTGCTACGTCGTTATAGCCTTCAATATCGGCTTTTTGTGCAAAATATAAATATCTTCTATTTGCTTGACTTTCACCTGCAAAGGCGGCTTTTAAATTTTCTTCTGTTTTACTTCCAGATAAAGACATACTTTTCTCCATATATATTGATAAAATAATAAAATAATGAAAACTTTTTAGAATAGTTCTAAAGGTAAGTCAAGCTAATTTAGAATTATTCTAAACTAGTAATAATAATAATTAGAACCATTCTAAAAGAAAAAAATAAGTTAGATAACTAGCTATTAACCTTAACAACTAGATCAACTTTGCTAATTTTACCTTTAGTTAACTTTTTTGGAATTGATATATCAATTGCATCAGGACTTACATCTACCAGCCTTGACTCACCTTCAATAAAAATATGATAGTGGTGTTTAACATTTGTATCATACCATGTTTTATCATCATCAATATTAACTTTTGCAAGAAGGCCGGCATTATAAAAATCATTTAAAACATTATATACCGTCGCTTGAGAGACCTTAAGATTTTCGTCATCAGATTCATATTTAAGAATTTCAGCCGTAACGTGCCTATTACCTTTTCCAAAAAGTAATTTTCCTAAACTAACTCTCTGTTGCGTAGGTCTAAGTTTATGATTTCTTAGTATTTTAGTAAAATCATTCATTATTTCAATAATATAGATTATGTAGTTTATAATCAATAAAAAGAAGAAAAAATATAGTTATGCCTTACCAGAAATAGTCATCTATGTTAGAAACTCTTAGGGAATAAAAAATGAATCAAAAGAATAGCTACAGTTTAGAAGACCTAATTGAATGTGCAAAAGGTAATATGTTCGGACCAGGAAACCCTCAGCTTCCTATGCCCCCGATGCTAATGTTTGATAGAATAACAGATATTAAAAAGGATGGCGGTGAATTTAATAAAGGACTTATTATAGCTGAATTAGACATAAATCCTGAACTCTGGTTTTTTGATTGTCACTTTGTAAACGATCCAGTTATGCCTGGTTGTTTAGGCCTAGACGCCATGTGGCAACTATTAGGTTTTCATCTTGGCTGGCTCGGATTAGAAGGAAAAGGCAGAGCACTATCAGTTGGGAATGTTAAATTCTCAGGTATGGTTCTACCAGAAGTAAAAAAACTAGAGTACAGGATTACATTAAAAAGAGTATTAACATCTAAACTTATATTAGGAATTGGAAATGGTAGTTTAAAAGCTGACGGGGAAGAAATATATAAGGCTGAGGACTTAAGAGTAGGGTTATTTAAATAATTTTTAAGGCTAAAATATGAGACAAGTTGCAATTACAGGTATGGGGATAGTCTCATGCATAGGGAACAACAAAGAAGAAGTTTTGGATAGTCTTCAAAAAGGTAAATCCGGTATTACATTTTCAGATGAGCATAGAGATTTAGGTTTTCGAAGCCATGTTTTTGGAAGTCCAACCTTAGACCCTGAAGAATATCTTGAAAAAAAGGCAAGAAGGTTTATGGGGAATGGTGCCGCATGGAATTATATTGCCATGCAACAGGCAATTGATGATTCAGGTCTTGAAGAAAGTGACATTATCAATGAGCAGACCGGACTAATCATGGGATCTGGTGGACCTTCGACAAGAGCATTGATTGAAGCAGCAGATATTACCAGAAGTAAAGGACCAAAAAGAGTTGGTCCTTTTGCAGTTCCAAAAGCTATGTCATCAACTAATTCTGCCACTCTTGCAACACCATTTGGAATTAAAGGAATTAATTACTCTATATCTTCGGCTTGCGCAACTTCATCGCACTGCATTGGAAATGCATATGAAATGATTCAATATGGAAAACAAGATGTTATGTTTGCAGGTGGTGGTGAAGAGCTTAATTGGGCGTTGTCAGTTTTATTTGATGCAATGGGTGCAATGTCATCGAAATACAATGAAACTCCAAGTTCATCAAGTAGGGCATATGATAAGGATAGAGATGGTTTTGTAATTGCTGGAGGTGCAGGGGTTTTGGTCTTGGAAGAAATGGAAAGGGCTAAAGCGAGAGGAGCGAAAATTTATGCAGAGTTAGTTGGATATGGCGCTACATCTGATGGTCATGATATGGTTCAACCTTCAGGAGAAGGAGCCTCAAGGTGTATGAAAATGGCCATGAAAGATATTCCTTATGAAATTGACTATATAAATCCTCATGCAACATCTACACCTGTAGGTGACTCAAAGGAGATTGAAGCTATACAAGAAACCTTTGGCTTAAAGATTCCCCCACTTAGTGCAACAAAATCACTTACCGGCCATAGCTTAGGTGCAGCAGGAGTTCAAGAGGCGATATACAGCCTATTAATGATGAATAATCGTTTTATTTGTGAATCAGCTAATATAAAAAATATTGATCCACTTTTTGAAAATATTCCAATAGTAAGAAATAAATTAGATAATATTGATTTGGGTTGTGTTCTTTCAAATAGCTTTGGATTTGGCGGAACAAATGCATCTTTGACTTTTAAACATCCAGATTTATAGGAATTATATTGACCGATAATACTGAAACTCTAGATCAACTTTCAGGCCCATTGATGAAAAATAAAAAAGGGCTAATAATGGGTGTTGCTAATAATCATTCTCTCGCATGGGGTATAGCAAAAAATTTGAATGAACATGGCGCTAGTCTTGCGTTTACGTATCAAGGTGAATCTTTTAGAAAAAGAGTTGAACCTTTAGCAAAGTCAGTACGCTCAGATCTCTTATTTGATTGTGACGTAACAAATAAAGATCAAATTGAAAGCACATTCTCTTCACTGTCTCAGGAATGGGGCGGAATAGATTTCATTGTTCATGGTATTGCATATTCAGACAGAAACGAATTAACAGGAAGATATATAGATACCTCAAAAGAAAATTTCTTAAAGACACTTGAGATATCTTGCTTTTCTCTTACAGATGTAAGCAAAATAGCTGAACCATCTATGAATGAAGGGGGCTCAATCTTAACCTTGAGTTTTGGTGGATCTCTGAAAGTTATGCCAAATTATAATGTAATGGGTGTTGCAAAGGCAGCCTTGGAAGCTTCGGTAAGATATCTAGCAGTGGATTATGGTAAGAAGGGTATAAGAGTTAATGCAATTTCCGCAGGTCCAATGCGAACACTTTCTGGGGCAGGTGTTGGGGGTGCAAGAGAAATTTTTAATTATGCAGAAAAACATTCACCCCTAAAGGGTCAGTTGACGTTAGATAATGTTGGATCTGCAGGATTGTATCTTCTATCAGATCTATCAAAAGGTGTGACAGGTGAAATACATTATGTAGACTTGGGCTACAATATAATTGGAATGCCCAAGCCTGAATAAACAATGTAATCTAAAAGCTAAATTTACTCTTTATCTTCTGTCTTTTTCTTTCTAGTCTTCTTCTCTTTTTTAGGCTTAGAAACTTCTTTAGGTTTAGATTCATCATCCTTACTATTATCTGATTTATCAGGGCTAATTTCTTTCCCAGTTTTTTGATCAACATCTTTCATTGAAAGTTTAACCTTTCCTCTGTTATCAAAGCCTACTAACTTAACTTTTACTATATCACCTTCATTAACAACATCTTTGACATTATTAACTCTTTCATTTGCTAGTTGAGAAATATGAACTAGCCCATCTTTTTTTCCAAAGAAATTAACGAAAGCACCAAAATCCATTATTTTAACAACCTTACCTTCGTAAATTTCACCAGCCTCAGGTTCAGCAACTATTGAATTAATGAGTTCTAATGCTTTATTTAAAGAATCAGTATCATTTGATGCAACTTTCACAATCCCATCATCATTAATGTCCACCTTAGCTCCACTTTCTTCAACTATTTCTCTTATAACCTTACCGCCAGAGCCTATAACATCTCTAATTTTATCAACAGGTACCTGGATTGTCTCAATCCTAGGCGCTGTTGAATTAACAGTTTCACGCCCTGTTTCAATGGCTTTAGCCATTTCAGCTAGTATATGGTTTCTTCCATCTTTAGCCTGGGTAAGGGCAGTATCCATAATTTCTTTTGTTATACCTGTAATTTTAATATCCATTTGAAGAGATGTAATTCCTTCTGCAGTTCCAGCTACTTTAAAGTCCATATCTCCCAAGTGGTCCTCATCACCCAAGATATCTGAAAGTACCGCCACACGTTCGCCCTCTTTTATTAAGCCCATTGCAATACCAGCAACGGGTCTTTTTAAAGGAACTCCAGCATCCATTAGTGATAAAGAAGAACCGCAAACTGTAGCCATTGATGATGATCCGTTTGATTCAGTAATTTCTGAAACAAGCCTAATTGTATATGGAAAATCGTCATACTCAGGAAGAACAGCCTGGAGTGAACGCCAAGCTAATTTACCATGACCAATTTCTCTTCTTGATGTAAAACCAGTTCTTCCAGTTTCACCTACAGAGTATGGCGGAAAATTGTAATGTAACATAAATTTTTCTTTATATGTTTCATCTAATCCATCCACAAATTTTTCATCGAGGCCTGTTCCCAATGTTGTTACAACTAGAGCTTGAGTTTCTCCACGAGTAAATAAGGCCGATCCATGTGTCAAAGGAAGGATACTGACATCTGATTGAACTGGTCGAACTGTTTTTAAATCCCTTCCGTCAATTCTTAGACCCGTATCCAAGATACTTCCCCTGACAATATCTTTTTCAACATTCTTAAATACATTTTTAATGTCAGATTCTGAAATATCTAAATCTTCATTATCTGAAAACTCTGATAATAAATCATTTTTTATATCTGATATTTTATTTGACCTCAGTTGCTTATCACTCTCTTTGTATGCTTCAATCAATTTATCCTTAACCGAATTATTTACTGTTTTTTGAAGATCAGAGAGATCAACTTCTACTAATTCTCTTGGCTCTTTAGCTGCCTTTTCAGCAAGACTAATAATTGCCTCAATAACTGGTTTAAAAGATTCTTGGCCAAAGCTCACAGCACCTAACATAACATCTTCGGATAATTCTTTTGCCTCAGACTCAACCATTAAAACAGCTGTATTAGTCCCAGCAACAACTAGGTCTAGATCACACTCGCCGTCTAACTCATCTTTAGTTGGGTTAAGAATATACTCACCTCCAATATAACCTACACGCGCAGCAGCTATTGGGCCCATGAAAGGTACGCCTGATAATGTTAAGGCTGCAGAAACTGCAACTAAAGCAACTATATCTGCATCATTTTGACCATCATAACTAATAACAGTTGCTATTACTTGTGTTTCGTTTTGGAAGCCTTTAGCAAATAACGGTCTTATTGGTCTATCGATTAACCTTGAGACTAAAGTTTCTTTTTCAGATGGTCTTCCTTCTCTCTTAAAAAATCCACCAGGGATTTTACCAGCTGCATAAGCTTTTTCTTGATAATTTACAGTTAAAGGGAAGAAATCTAAGCCTGGTTTTGGTTCATGATCAGCAACAACAGTTGCAAGAACTGAAGTCCCACCATATGTTGCTATTACTGAACCGTGCGCTTGACGTGCCACCCTTCCTGTTTCTATTGTTAAGGTTTTTCCACCCCATTCTAATACTTCATTTTCTATTTTAAACATCTATGTTTTACCTATTTCGTATATATTTTATATTTCAAAAATATTCTTGTTTATGAATTTATAATAACGTTTTAATTTATCTTCTGAGACCGAGTCTTTTAATTAGGTCTTCATAACGTTTTTGATCTTTAGATTTTACATAATCTAAAAGCTTTCTCCTAAGGTTTACCATCTTTAAAAGGCCTTGCCTTGAATGATTATCCTTTTTATGAGTTTTAAAATGTTCAGTGAGGTTAACTATTCTCTCTGTCAAAATTGCTACTTGAATTTCGGGAGAACCAGTGTCCCCATCTTTTAATGCATATTCAGAAATTACTTCTTGTTTACGTTCTGCTTCAATCGACATCATTTACTCCTTATATTAAATTATACTTGAAAAAACTTTTTTTGGTTTTAGTTTTGATTCAAGAAAAACTGCAATGCCGATAGATTTTACACCATCATTAATTAAAACATCGCCACCTTGAGGAATTAAATCACTTGATATTTTTTTAGATATCGACTGACCATGACGAAACATTTTAACTTCTTCTTCTGAAATAGTTAAAGCCGGGATGTCGTCCAGCACACTATCTAGAGGAAGAAGAAATTGTTTATCCACGCTTCCTTCGCGCGGACTATGCACTAAATTATCAAAAGTTTCTAGAGGAAAAGCATTTTTAAGTTTAAAAGATCCAACTTCCAGTCTTATAAGCTCTTTAATATGGCCAAATGTATTTAGTTTTTCGGCAATTTCTCTTGCCAAAGACCTAACATAAAAGCCTTTTCCACAAAATACCTCAAATTCTGCAGAGTCATAATCTATTAGCCTTAAAAGCTTAAGATCGAAAACATCTACAGATCGTTTAGGCATTTCAAAATCTATATTTTCCCTGGCAAGGGAGTATGCTCTTTTTCCGTTAATCTTAATTGCAGAATAATGAGGAGGTGTTTGAATAATACTCCCTATAAATGAACTAAGGATTTTTTTAATTTCTTCTGGTTCCGGCCTTACATCACTTTCTTCAATAACTTTTCCTTCAGAATCATCTGTTTCTGTTTTTTGCCCCCAAGTAATAATAAATTTGTATTTCTTTTTAGCGTTAACAAGGTATGGAATTGTTTTTGTTGCATCATCTAAGGCAATAGGAAGAACTCCAGATGCCAATGGGTCAAGAGTTCCTGCATGACCAGCTTTTTTAACATTAAAAAATTTTTTTATAATATTAACAGCCTTGGCAGATGAAACGCCCAAAGGCTTATCAAGAATAAGCCAGCCAGGATAATGAGAGTAATTTCTTTTAGCCAATAAGGTTAACTCTTTATGTCGTTGCTTACTTTGTTTGATGAAAATAATTCATCTAATTTACGAATTTCCTTAATAGTATCATCAAAAACAAAACTCAAGCTTGGGGTATATTTTAATTGTACCCTTTGAGCAATTTCTTTCCTTATTCTTTTGTTGGCACTTTTAAAACCTTTTATAAAATCATCCTTTTTTTCTTCATCAAAAGGTAAAAAAATAAACTTTGCATGTTTTAAATCTGGCGAAACATCTACATAAGTTATGGTAATCATGGAATTGTCAAGAATTGGCTCTTTGGTTAAACCCCTTTGTAATATCTCAACTAAGGCCGCTCGAAGAATTTCTTGAACTTTCATTTGCCGTTGAGAGGCTTTACCTCTAGGAAAATCTAATGAAAAATCATTCAAACCAAAACCCTCTGCTATTTAAATAGTTCTTTTTATTTCATCAACCTTGTAACATTCAATTTTATCACCGGGTTTAATATCTTGATTATTGTCAAAAGATAAGCCACATTCTTGTCCGGCTTTGACTTCTTTTGCATCATCTTTAAATCTCCTAAGCGTAGACAATAATCCGTCGTAAATAACTATATCATCTCTTAATAGTTTGCCATGTAAGCCCTTAATGATTGTTCCATCAAGAACATTACAGCCAGCAATATTTCCAATTTTTGAATTTTTGAAAACTTCTAAAACTTCAGCAGTGCCTGTAATGGTAGAGCGAAGCTCGGGATCAAGTTTTCCTTCGAGAAGGGCCTTAATATCATCTAATAAATCATAAATTATTGAATGATAAAGAATTGTAACTCCAGATCCTTCAGCCAATACTTTTGCTTGATTATTCGCCCTAACGTTAAAACCAAGAACCATGGCGTTAGAAGCTTCTGCTAAAGTTATATCGCTCTCAGAAATTGCTCCTGCACCTGCATGAATAACTCTGCAAGAAACTTCGTCATTCCCAAGACCAAGAAGGCCCTCCTTTATTGCTTCAGAAGAACCATGTACATCAGCCTTAACAATAACAAGAATTTCTTTTTTTTGAGTTTGATTAGACTTAGAAAATAGTTGATCAAGATTTACCTGAGATAGGTTAGGAGAAACTGACTTTGATTTCCTTTTTCTGTACTCCGATATTTCCCTCGCCCTCGCATCACTTTCAACAACAGATAGAATATCTCCAGCCTCTGGAGTTTGACTCATTCCAAGAATTTCAACTGGTTCACCTGGATAACATTCTTTTATTACTTCACCTTGATCGTTCACTAATGATCTAACCTTTCCTGAGTGCTGACCCATAACCAATATATCGCCAATCTTTAATGTACCACGTTGAATTATTGCTGAGACTGCTGGACCTCTATTTTTATCAAGCTTAGCTTCAATTACAAAACCCTCAGCAGCCCTATTTGGGTTTGCCTTTAAATCCAATAATTCAGCTTGAAGAACAATTGCATCGATAAGGTCATCAATTCCATCTTTTGTAAGAGCTGATAGCTCTACTGATTGAATTTCACCACCTAATTCTTCAACAATTATTTCATGTTGTAATAGTGCATTTCTAGCGTTAGTTGGATTTGCCCCAGGCTTATCGATCTTATTTATAGCAACGATAATAGGAGCTTCCGCCTCTTTAGCGTGATTTATTGCTTCTATTGTTTGAGGCATAACACCATCATCAGCAGCAACAACTAAAATTACAATATCAGTAACCTTTGCCCCTCTTGCTCTCATTGAAGTAAAGGCAGCATGGCCTGGTGTATCTATGAATGTAATTTTTTTATTGTCTTTAACTTTCGTTTGATATGCACCAATGTGCTGAGTAATTCCTCCTGCTTCACCGGCAACGTCATTTGACTCCCTAATTGCATCAAGAAGAGTTGTTTTTCCATGGTCAACATGGCCCATAACTGTAACTACCGGTGATCTAGGTTTTTTGTCCTTCTCTTGGTCGTCGACAGTCGTAATTCCTTCCTCAATATCAGACTCAGAAACTCTTGTAACAGTGTGCCCAAATTCTTCAGCTATAAGCTGAGCAGTATCAGAGTCTAGAGTATCATTAATTTTGACCATCATTCCTTGGGTCATTAAAGACTTAATAACATCAACACCTCTTTCCGCCATCCTGTTTGAAAGTTCCTGGACAGTAATAACTTCTGGTATAACTACATTTCTTGAAATTTTCTCTTTAGGTGAATCTGTTAAATTAGCTTTCTTTCTTGCTTTTTCCTGTCTTCTCTTTATTGAAGCTAATGAACGCTGTCTTTCTTCTTCATTAAGGGCCTGAGAAATAGAAAGCTTCCCAGACCTTCTTTTTTGATTGTCTTTATTATACCTATCAGATTTCTCATTTTTTTCTGTTTTCTTTGCTTCTTTCTTTTTGGGCCCAGAAGATGAATCAGATTTTATAGGTTTAGTTTTTTCTTTAAGTCTCTCAGGATCTTTCTTGGCGGGTATATTTGCTGGATCAATAATATCTAAATCAGGGGTTTTTGGTTTAGATTTTTTAATAGTTTTATCTTTTTTATTTTCTTGATCAGAAACTTCTCTAATTTTTGCATTTTCTAGAGCTCTTTCTCTAGCATCTCTCTCATTATCAGTTAAATTTCTAATTGAGGCTGAATCTTCATTAGTTTCATTTTTTGGTTTAAAAACATTGGGTGCAGTTGGAGCTCCTCTAACCTTCACCCTAGGAGCTTGTGGTTTCCTTGTTTGTGATACTTTACCTCTTCTAGATTCTACAACAACAGTCGAAACTCTAGAAGGTGATCTTGAGGTTTTTGGATTTGTCGTTGAGGAAGCCCCTGGTTTCAATGTAAGGGTCCGCTCTTTATTACTTTTTTTTATTTTATCTGTCATATTTTTATCTTTAATTTTATTCCAATTAAGTAGTTAAAGTAATTAGTAGCCTCAAATTAGAATTTAATCGATAACATTTACTATATTATCTGTCTCATTATTTTGGCCATCACCTTCTTCATTCTCACCAATAATCTCGTCTTCCTCAGGAATTATTCCAAGCTTCACTCTTGCTGACATGATTAAGTCATTAGCCTGAGAAATACTTATATCAAATCCTTCAAGGATACCTTCCTCTCGCTTCTTTTCACCTTCAACTATTTCATCCCATCCGAGCAAATCATCAGAAGAGCAATAGGCAAAATCTTCAAGGGTCTTAACATCGTTTTCACCAAGGGTAACTATCATCTTAAGAGAAAGATCCTCTATTTCCAACAAATCATCCGCTATACCAAGCTCATTGCATTTTTCTTCAAGCTCTTTATTTTCTTTATTTAAAAAGTCAGTTGCCCTTGCTTGTATTTCTTCAGCAGTATCTTCATCAAAGCCAGCAATGTTAGAAATTTCTTTTAAATCAACAAATGCTAATTCATTTATATCAGTAAATCCTTCTGTAACCAATAATTGTGAAAGCAATTCATCGACATCAAGGGCCTCCATAAATAAATTTGTTCTTTCTTGAAATTCTTTTTGTCTTCTCTCTGATTCTTGATCCTCAGTAAGAATATCAATATCCCATCCACATAAACTAGAGGCCAACCTCACATTTTGTCCTCTTCTTCCGATAGCTAATGATAACTGTTCCTCTGGTACTACGACTTCTAGCCTCTGCTCACCTTCATAAAGAACAACTTTTTGTACTTCAGCTGGCTGGAGTGCTTTAACAACGAAAGATGCAATATCATCTGTCCATGATAAGATATCGATTTTCTCTCCTTGCAGTTCGTTTACAACAGCTTGAACTCTACTTCCTCTCATACCAACACATGCACCAACAGGGTCGATAGAAGAATCCTTTGATAATACTGCTATCTTAGCTCTACTACCTGGATCCCTTGCAACGCCAATAATTTCTATAATACCGTCATAAATTTCGGGTACTTCTTGAGCAAATAAATTCGCCATAAAGTCCGAGTGAGTTCTTGATAGAAATATCTGAGGACCTCTTACCTCCCTTCTAACTTCCATAATATATGCTCTTACTCTATCGCCTGGCTTATAAACCTCTCTTGGCAAGAGTGCGTCCTTACGAATAACTGCTTCTGCTCTTCCTAGATCAACTATTACGGTTCCATACTCGACGCGCTTAATTACACCACTAATAATTTCGCCAACCCTATCTTTAAATTCCTCATAATGTCTCTCTCTTTCAGCTTCACGTACTTTTTGAAAAATTACTTGTTTAGCACTTTGCGCAGCAACTCTTCCAAAATCAATTGGGGGAAGCTCCTCTTCAATTGGATCGCCACCTAATACAGCCTCAGGATTTTTTAATTTAGCATCTTCAATATTAATTTGAGTTGAAAAATCTTCAACCTTTTCGACAATCTCTAGTAATCTCATTAATGTTATAGAACCAGTCTCAGAATTAATTTCAGCTTTTATATTGTTTTCAATTCCGTACCTAGATGCTGCAGCTTTTTGAATTGCCTCCTCCATTGCAGAAATAACTATTGCTTTATCAATAGATTTTTCTCTTGCAACCGCATCTGCAATTTGAAGTAATTCAAGTCTATTTGCACTAATTCCTTTTGTTGACATTTTTTCCTCTTCAGTAATAATTTATAATTAAATTTATTTTGTATCCTTTGGTGACCATACAACATTTATGCTTTTTATAATCGCAGGATCAATAAACAGATTCTCTTCTAGGCCATTAGAAATATCTACCTCTATCTTTTCATTAGAAAAACCCTTAAGTTTGCCCTCATATTTTTTTAAAGATTTCATAGGTTTTTTTAATCTTAAAGAAATATTGTTCCCAGCCCAAAATGAAAAATCTTCTTTGCTAGTTAGTGGCCTATCAATGCCAGGGGAAGAAACCTCTAGAACATAATTATCCATAAGACCTTCAGAATCTTCAATAAAATCAACCAACAATGTACTTAATTTTTTACAATCTTCAATTATCATTGATCTATCATCTCTCTCTGCCATAACTTGTATTTGAAGTTCATCACTCCCATTAACCTTTAATCTCACCAAATTATATGGTGTTTTACTTAAAACTTTCTCAAATATTGACAAAAAATCTCTCGCTTTATCAGGGGCGACAAGATGTTCAAAATAATCTATCCTCTTCTTTTCTTCCAACATTTAGCATCCAGAAAATAAAAAAAGCGGGAAAGGTCAAGCCTGCCCACTTCGTATTTTAATCAACAAATTCGAAATATACTTATCTTCTAACTTAATTAAGAATTAAGTTCAAGATTATTAATCAAACAAAGAGATCATTAAATTTTTAGAAATTTAAGAAAATATGGCTCTCTATCACTTTTAAGTCCTTTTTTTTCATACTTAGAACCAAAATAATTATTACTTGGTAGCCTCCAATCAGAAGGGCTTTCGGCTAACCAACTAAAATAATTTCCAATAAAGATTAAACTCAACGTCCATGCAATATAATTTTTATCATCTGACGAAATTAATAGCTTTCCTCCATTCTTAATCTTTTTATGTAACATTTTAATAATTTCTAATTGAAGAAATCTTCTTTTTGAATGCCTCTTCTTTGGCCAAGGGTCTGGGAAAAAAATCCATATTTCATCGAATATCTGATCGGGAATATCTTCCAAAAGCCTTCTGGCATCGCCATGAAGTATTTTTAAATTATTTAAATTAGTCTTTTCAATTTTCTCTATTAACTGAGCAATTCCTTTACGATAATATTCAATACCAATATATATATTATCCGGGTTTAGCTTAGCTTGCTTATGAATAATATCACCGGAACCAAAACCTATTTCAAAAAATAATTTCTTATTAATATGAATATTATCTTTTTTAAGAGATAATAGATCTATTCCATAATTGCCCAGATTAGAAAATAGAGATTTTTGCTTTGGAGTTAAAGATCTCTCTCTGCCTCGAACAGTAATAATATTATTTTGCGCTTTATTTGACGGCATCAGATAAAGAATCAACTAAATCTAATTTTTCCCAACCAAAGCCACCGCTCGAGTTTGCCTCTCTTCCAAAATGTCCATAAGAAGAGGTTTGAGTATAAATAGGTTTATTTAAATCCAAGGTTTCTCTTATACCTTTTGGTGTTAAATCGACTAAACCTCTTAAAGCTTTTACTAAGGCCTGCTCTGAAACTTTTCCGGTCTCATGAAGGTCAGCATACACGGATAATGGCTCTGACATTCCAATGGCATAAGAAAGTTGAATAGTACATCGATCAGCAATCCCTGCTGCAACAACATTTTTTGCTAGATATCTAGAGATATAAGCTGCTGATCGATCAACTTTTGTTGGATCCTTTCCTGAGAAAGCACCTCCTCCATGAGGGGCAGAGCCGCCGTATGTATCAACTATAATTTTTCTTCCGGTTAAGCCTGTATCGCCTACAGGTCCGCCAATAACAAATTTTCCAGTTGGATTAACTATATAAGAAGTACTGTCTTTCAGCCATTCTCTGGGCATCACTTCTTGAATTATATCTTTAACAATCTCCTGAATCCTCTCTTGAGAACAATCTTCAGTATGCTGTGAAGAAACAACTATAGAGTCTATGTATTTAGGTTTGTTGTCTTCGTATTTTAAAGTGACCTGAGATTTAGAGTCTGGAAGTATTCCATCAATAAGGCCTGAATGTCTTTTATCAGCTAATCTTTTTAAAATTTTATGAGAATAAAGTATTGGAGCAGGCATAAATTCAGGCGTTTCATTACATGCAAACCCAAACATGATGCCCTGATCTCCTGCGCCTTCTTCCTTTGCATTCCCATCAGAGTCAACGCCCATGGCAATATCTGCAGATTGTTCATGTAAAAGGATTTTAGTTTCTAATGTTTTCCAGTGAAATCCATCTTGTTCATATCCAATCTCTTTAACTGCAGTTCTTATAGTTTCCTCAATGGATTGTTTAGTAATATTTGTTAAAGATCTTACTTCACCTGAGACTACTACAAGATCAGTTGTTACAAGCGTTTCAACTGCAACCCTAGCTTCGGGATCAGCATCAATATAAAGGTCAAGAATACTATCAGAAATTCTATCGCAAATTTTATCAGGGTGTCCCTCTGATACTGATTCAGATGTAAATAAAAAATCTTTATTTTTTATCATTAGAGTATTCTCTCATTAAATTTGTTCTAAAACCTAAAATGCATAATATAAATAAAATCAATAATGTGAAGTCGCCAAATTTTGAAAAAAAGGTATTTTTTATTTCTTTCGGCAAAGAAGAGTAAATTACACCCTCATCACCTAATTTAATTTTATTTAATACTCTACCATAAGGACCAATAACTGCAGAAATTCCAGTATTTGCAGACCTCAGAACTGGTAGACCAAACTCTATAGCACGGAATCTAGCATTCTCAAAATGTTGATAAGGGCCTGAAAATTTATCAAACCAGGCATCATTTGTAATATTAATTAGAACTTCGGGTTTTATATCAGAACGTATTATTTCTCTCGAAAAAATTATTTCATAACAAATCAATATTCGAGCCAAACCAATTGGTGTTTGGATAGGCTCAAAAGATGATCCTTTTTGAAAGCCATCATCAGTAGAAACCACTTTTAAAAAGTTAAATTTATTTATGAGACTAGAAAAGGGTAAGTATTCTCCAAATGGTACTAAATGAACTTTATCATAAGATGAAATTATTTTTCCTTTTTCATTAATTAAAAAAGAAGAATTTTTATAATCCTTTAAGCTATCAATTCTAATGTTTCCAACTAAAAGGCTTGAATCTCCATCTATAGAATCCATTATATGTTTCCTTATTTGTTCATTATCTGAAAGCAAAACAGGTAGTGCACTTTCAGGCCAAATAATAAGATCTGCATTGCGATTCCTTGCGGATAAATCAATAAGCTTATCCATAGAAAATAGAAAACTATCAGGGCCCAATTTTATGTCCTGGGTAATATTTGGTTGAACTAATAAAAAATTTTTTTCAGAAAAATTTAATTGATCTGGTATCCTTAAGGAGCCGTAAAAAATTAAAAGTGGAAGAATAATAGCTGTAATTAATCCAGGTAAAATAGTTTTCTTATTGATAAGCAGGATTGGGGTTAAGGAAGACAATATAACTAAGAAACTTGCCGAATGAACACCAATAATTGATGTGATTTGCATCGCTCTATCATCAAAGGATAATGAATGGCCAAATAAATTCCAAGGAAAACCAGTTAACAAAATACTTCTAGAGTATTCGCCAACTATTACACCTAGGGCTATGGCAAAACAACTTTGTAGCCTTGGCCCCCAAAAAAATGCTGTGATAATCCAACCAGGGCTTGATAAAAGAACAAGAAGAAGGGGAAGGCCAAAGATACTTAATAACTTTAATCCTTCAAATTCTTCTCTGTAATTAAAGGCAGAGCTGATCCAAAAGAGTCCAAAGAAGAAATATCCATATAGGAAAATGCTTCCAAAATAGATAAACCTAAATAACCTCTTAAAAAAAGAATTCTCTGATCCTATACCCTTTATGACATGAAAAAAAATAGGAAAACTAAAAAAAAGAATGGGCAAGAAATTAAACGGTGCCTGAGAGAAAATTGAAATAGACCCGGCAAATAAACAAATTAAACTAAGCAAGAAGAAACTATAAAAATTTAATTTCATATTAACCCTAAATGACTAAAAATTATGCTTAGAATTTATTCTAAATCTAACTTTTATAATTTTTCTTTGATCCACCTCTCGTACTTCAATTTCAAATCCTTTTGGGTGAGTGATTAACTCTCCCCTTTGAGGTATTCTTCCTGCCAAAAGAAATACTAGCCCACCAATAGTTTCTATTTCCTCATCAACCTCTTCTTCTAACAATGAAAACCCTAAAATCTCTTCGACCTCTTCAATCTTTGTACGCGCAGAAACATCTAGAAAATTTTCATAGACATTTATCTTTTGTATATCTGTTCCCGAATGTTCATCTTCTATTTCTCCAACGATTTCTTCTATAAGATTTTCAATTGTTAATAAGCCATCTGTTCCTCCATACTCGTCAACAACAAGCGCCATATGAATTCTCGATGCCTGCATCTTTAAAAGAAGTTCTCTTGACTTCATCGAGGGTGGTACAAAAAGAATATCCTTAACTAAAGTTTTAATTTTAATATCACCAATTTTCATCTGGGATAGGGCTCCAACAAAATCTTTAATATGAAGCATTCCTATAGGGTCATCTAAGGTTGATCTGTACAATGCAATCCTAGAATGATTACACTCAGAAAATAGCTTTATAATTTCTTCAGGAGGAGTCTTAATATCTACAGCTATAATATCTGCTCTTGGAACCATAGAGTCTTCAACACGAGATTCACCAAATCCAACAATATTAATTAACATATTTTTTTCTGAAGCACTAAACTCTCTTCGATGATCAACATGATCTTCAAGAATTGATTTTAATGAACTGGATTCTTTTTTTGATAAGAGACCAAAAAAGTTAATCGTATAATTTTTTATTTCAATAAGTATTTTTTCTAATTCTATTTTCATACAACACCTTCATAGGGATTAGGTATCCCTAATTCTTTTAAAATTTTAACCTCGATACCCTCCATAATTAAAGCATCATTTTCTTTTTCATGTGAAAAACCCATTAAATGAAGTAACCCATGAATACCAAGATGTGATAAATGTTGTTCGAAACTCTTATTGGAATTTTGAGCTTCCTTTAAAACTGTATCTTTCGAAATTACAATATCCCCCAATATCTCAAACGCTTCTGGATGAATAGAGTCATTTAGGGAAGGGAAGGATAAAACATTTGTAGAAATATTTTTATCTCGATATTGTTTATTTAATGACTTTATTTCTTCATCGCCAGTTAATCTAACGCTTATCTCTATACACTTTTCATCCGATAAGGAATTAAATGAAAATAATAGAATTTTCTTTACCAAAGAAACCTCCTCCTTATTCCATTCATTGCTGGCTGAGATATCAATTAAAATATTAGACACTATTTTTTTGTCTCTCTTTTATTATTCTCATATGCTTTAACGATTTTTGATACAAGACGATGTCTTGTTATATCCTTATTTTTAAAATGAACCTGTCCAATATCATTGGTCTTTGGCATAATTTCCAAAATCTCTGATAATCCAGATCTCTCGCCTCTTGGTAAATCAATTTGTGTTGAGTCACCAACAACAACCATACTCGAATTTTTTCCAAGCCTTGTTAGAAACATCTTCATTTGCATTGAAGAAGTATTTTGAGCTTCATCTAAAATAATAAAAGCGTTTTCAAGGGTTCTTCCCCTCATAAAGGCCAAAGGAGCAATCTCAATTGTATTATTCTCAATATATCTCTCAAGAGTTTTTTCTGGTATCAGGTCATTCATAGCATCATATAAAGGTCTCAAATAAGGATCAATTTTTTCCTTCAAATCGCCAGGAAGGAATCCCAGTCTTTCACCTGCCTCAACCGCAGGTCTAGATAAAATTATTTTATTAATATCTTTTTTAAGAAGCGACTCTACGGCACAGGCAACTGCGAGATAAGTCTTACCAGTTCCAGCAGGCCCAACTCCAAAAACTAAATCTTTGGATTTTATTAATTCAACAAATTTAGTCTGGTTAGAGGATCTAGCATAAATATTCTTTTTTTTTGTTTTAATTAAAACTGTATTTAGTCTATCGGCGCTTGCAAGAACATCCTTCTTAGAAAAATTATCAAACATTTCTGAATTAATTCTTTCTCCCTTTAACAGTTTTTTATAGATTTTTAAGACTAATTGACTTGCATGAAGGCAGGGCTCAGATTCCCCCCTAAATTCTAATATATTACCTCTATATGAAATATGTATACCAAAGTTATTCTCTAGCTTAGAAAGGTTTTCATCATGCTCGCCATATAAATCTACTAAACAAGAATTATCATCTAACTCTATGACCTTACTTATTTCCTTTAATTGATTTCTATTTGTCTTCATTATTACACTTTATAAAATAACACATTCAAGACTATTATCCCTCGACTTTGTAACTTTTGCTCTTATAATTTTACCAATCATTGATGTATTTCCATCCATATGAACTGATTGTAAATATGCCGATCTGCCTGATAATCTATTTTCACCATTACCTGGTTTATCAATAAGAACATCAATTTCTTTCCCAACAAAAGATTTATTAAAACCTCTAGTATGTTCTTTTATTAAATCCTGTAAAATCTTAAGTCTTTCTGTTTTAACATGTTCTTCAATATGGTTTTCCATCAAAGATGCTGGTGTTCCTGGTCTTGATGAATATTTAAAACTATAAGCATGGGCATACTTTACTTCTTTTACAATTTTCAATGTATCTTGAAAATCTTTATCTGTTTCACCAGGAAATCCAACAATAAAATCTCCAGATACTGCAATATCCGGTCTATACTCTCTAGTTTTATCAATAATTTTCATGTAATCAGAAAAAGTATACCCTCTATTCATTTCTTTAAGGACTTTATCTGAACCCGATTGAACAGGAAGGTGAAGATAAGGTTGAAGTTTTTCTATATCTTTATGAGAACGCATTAATTCGTCAGTCATATCTCTAGGATGACTTGTAATGTATCTGATTCTTTCTATTTCAAGTTTAGACAATTCTCTAATAAGCCTTGCAAAAGTCCAATCAGATTCATCAAGCCCCTTGCCGAACCAGGCATTAACATTTTGACCTAAAAGAATTATTTCTTTAGCACCATTCTCAATAAGCTCTATTGCTTCTTTTGTAATTTGACTAGCGGGTCTAGATATTTCTACACCACGTGTATAAGGAACAACACAAAAAGAACAGAATTTATCACACCCTTCCTGAACTGATAATAGGGAGCTAATTGACCTTAAGGATTTGCGTGAACCTTTTAATTGATCGAATTTATCAATATCTGGGATTTCTATATTAACTAATTTCTTTCTTGGAAATCCTTTATCAGTTTCAATACTTTCAAGCATCTCTGGTAGCTGGTGATAAGTGAGTGGGCCAAAAACAAGATCAACAATTGGCGATCTATTAATAATTTCTTGTCCTTCTGCCTGACCAACACATCCTGCTACAGCAATCTTTGGATTTTTATCATTCTTATTATTAATTTTTTTTAGCCGCCCTAGCTCTGAGTAAATTTTTTCTGCAGCTTTTTCTCTAATATGACATGTATTTAATATTATTAGATCAGCCTGGTCTGGTTCATTAACCGAGGAATAATTATGGGGCTCAAGTATTTCAGCCATTCGCTCAGAGTCATACTCATTCATCTGACATCCATAGCTCTTTATAAAAAGAGATTTTTTCTTATCTTTTTTGATTTGCATTTATTTTGGATTCTTTTTGGTCGCCTTTGGTCTACCATAAAGCTCTAGTCGATGATCAATTAATTCATAACCTAAAGTATCAGCAATTTTTTTTTGAATAACCTCTATTTCTTCATTCATAAATTCTATTATCTCACCATTTTCAATATCAATAAGATGATCGTGATGATCGCTAGTATCAACATTCTCATATCTTGATCTACCATCTTTAAATTCATGTCGAACAAGAATTCCCGCCTCTTCAAAGAGTCTAACGGTTCTATAGACAGTAGCGACTGAAATATTTTTATCAATTAAACATGCTCTTTTGTGCAACTCCTCAACATCCGGGTGATCGTCTGCATTATCGAGAATTTTTGCAATGACTCTTCTCTGGTCGGTCATTCTCATCGATTTTTGTTCGCACATTTCTTCAATTGTCATTTTTACACCTTAGCAAGAATATTTTTTATTGTAATCATCAAATATAAACTTTTGATAACATCAGTCCATCTTCATACCCATCATCAGCCTTATAATATTTTTCTAAAACTCTAATTTCTTTCAAGCCCATTGATTTATAGAAGCCTTTCGCTTTCTTGTTATTGTTATTAACTTCTAGAAAAAGTTTTGCTCTTTTGCCACTAATAATACATTTTTCCATTTCTTTAAACAAAATAGATCCTAATCCCATTCTTCTATAATCTGGAAGAATCCCAAGAGATATTATTTCTAGATCATTTTGGATTTTTCTAGCCAAAATATACCCAATTCCCAATGCTTCTTTATACAAAATAAACCCTGAACCGCTCCCTTTTTTTAAAAAATGGACTAGTGACTCTTTTCCCCATGGGCTTTCGCCACTTTGCTCTTGTAGATTATAAATTTCTTTAAAATTATTAAGCCTTAAGGGGATTAATTTTATTTCTCCTTTTTTGCAAACCATTGTGGGTCTTTTTTCTCCGCAACAGGTTCAGCCAAATATAAAGGCCAAACATTATCCTTATATTTTAATATATTTTTGTTCATATTTTCAAAAACTTTCAAGAAATCAATATCATTATTATTGCAAATAATATTTTCTTTTTGCCCCAATTTTATTGCTATATCTAAAGAACCATCTCCTATGAAAGATAAATTGTAATTGGCAAAAAGTTCCTGGGCATAAAAAATATTCGCCTTTACAGCCTCGGCTGATGGTTTAGCCTTATTATCAAATAGCTGAAAAAAATAATCTTCGCCTCTTGCCTTTATTGTCACAAGGAAATTCTCATTTTTTTTAATTTCTTCTCTAAAGCTGAACACTAAAGATTGGAGTGAAGATACTCCATATATAGGAATTGAAAGAGATTTTGATAAACCAACGCCAAAAGAAATTCCTACCCTTAAACTTGTAAAATTACCTGGTCCAGTAGCAACAATTATTCCATCAATATCAGAAATTTTAAGATTAAGCTTCAACATTGCCTTTTTGACAAGAATTGGTATTACATCGGAAGGAGGTACCTGATTATCGCTTACAGTAAGACACTCTTTACCGGGAGATACAATATGAATAGAACAGTTATTTAAGGTTGTATCCAAACAAAGAAATTTCATAAATTATAAAATCTCACAAACTTCATCAAATTCAAATCTTGGAGAACGTTTAAAAATATTAGTTGGGTCACCATACCCTATGTTACAAAGAAAGTTTGATTTAATGCTTGAGTTTGGAAAAAACTCTTTATCAAGGCCATTTTGATCAAAGCCTGACATTGGACCACAATCTAAACCAAGCATTCTAGCGGCAATAATAAAATAACCGCCTTGAATTGAGCTATTCCTGAAAGCATTGGTATAGGCAACTTCTTGAGAATAATTAAACCAGTTTTGAGCATCTAGATCATGAGGGAATAGTTTCGGTAAATGCTTATGAAAATCAATATCAAATGCAATTATAGCGGTTACTGGAGCTGTCATTGTTTTTTCTAAATTGGATTCAATAATAAAAGGCTTTAGCCTTTCTTTGGCCTCAGGTGATTTGATAAAAATTATTCTAGACGGTGAGCAATTTGCACTAGTCGGACCAAACTTCATTAGGTCATATAATTCATTTAAGATCTTATTTGAAACACCTTTCCTCTGCCAATCGTTATAGGTTCTCGCATTAGAAAATATAATTTTCTTAATATCTTTCTCAGATACTGACACCTTGTACCTCAGGAATATAATGTTTTAAAAGATTCTCAACACCGTTTTTTAATGTCATGGCTGAGGAAGGACAACCATCACAAGAACCCTTCATAGTTACATAAACTATACCATCTCTATAACTTTCAAAAACAATATCACCGCCATCTTGAGCAACTGCTGGTCTAACGTGAGTAGAAATTATATCTTTGATCTTTTCTGAAACTTCATCAAGTTTCTCTGATTTTACACTATCTATATTTTCATTAAAAAGTATTGGGGTTTCTGAAACAAAATGATTCATAATTACCCCAAGGATAGATGGCTTTATATTGCTCCACTCCATATCCTTAACAGTAATCGTTAAAAAATCAGATCCCAGAAATACGCCCTCAACACCTTCGATATCAAATAAAGATATTGCCAGTGGAGAATTTTTTGCATCTGTAGAATCCTTAAAATAAATAGTTTTACCACTATCTCCCATTACATCTTTTCCAGGAATAAATTTCATGGTCGAAGGATTCGGGGTTTCTTCAGTTTGTATAAACATTTCTTCTCCTCTAATTAATCTCTATAGCCAGCAAGCTTATCGATACTATCATCACTTAAATTACCAGGCAAAACTACAACGGGAATAGAATATCCTTCACCCGATATTGTTTCAACCAAGACCCCTGGTTTTTTATCTTTTTTGTTAGATGCAAGAACAAGAAGGGATATTAACTTATCTTCTTCAATAAGCTTCCTAACTGCATCAAGCTTTGATCCATGTTCAATAATATAGTCACATTTTATATCTGAGTAAGAGAGAATTTCTTTAGAAAGATCTTTCAGCATTTCTTTTGACTCTTTCTCAATATTATTAATCATCTTACTATTTATACTTAGCCAATATGTAAATTCCGCAGTATCAACTGTTGCTACGATCAAAAGGTCGGCATTATTTAATTGCGCCCTTCTTGATGCATATCTAACAGCCGACTTACATTCATCCGTTCCATCGAATACTGCTAAAAATTTTTCTCTCATATCATAACCTTTATTATATATCTAACCTAGGCCAATAATTTTTTTTATTTCTTTTATATTTTTTTCTGACTTTTCTTTTGCTTTTATAGCACCGTCATTAAGAACTTCCCTAAGAAAACCCTCATCATTATCAATTTTTATCAATTCCTGCCTTATTGGCGATAACCTGTTAATCAATAAATCTGATAAATCATTTTTAAGATCAGAAAACTGTTTTCCAGAATAATTATTAAGAATATTTAAAATCGGCTCTTCACCTAGTGATGAAAAAATATTTAATAAGTTTTTAACTTCTGGGCGATTATCTAATTCACCAATTGACTCGGGAATAGGAAATTGATCTGTTTTAGCCTTTGATATTTTTTTTATAATTAAATCATTTTCATCCCTAAGCTCGATTCTGGTCATTGATGATGTCTCTGATTTTGACATTTTTTTTGTCCCATCCCTTAATGACATAACCCTGGAGGACTCCTCAAGTATCAAAGGTTCCGGTATTGGGAAAAAGTCTTTGCCTCCAAATTTTGAATAATCATTATTAAATTTTTGTGCAATATCTCTGGTAAGCTCAAGGTGCTGTTTTTGATCGTCACCAACTGGTACTAAATCTGCAAGATATAGCAAAATATCAGCAGCCATTAAATTTGGATATGTGTATAGTCCTGATGAGACTTTTTCTTTATTTTTTCCTGCTTTTTCTTTGAATTGAGTCATTCTATTAAGCCATCCAACTCTTGAAATACAGTTAAAAATCCAAGATAATTCCGCATGGTAAGGAACTGCAGATTGAACAAATATTGTTGATTTAGTGGGATCAATTCCACAAGCTAAGTATGCTGAAGCAACATCTAAAATATTTGCCCTTAAGTCTTCTGGATTTTGCCAGACAGTAATGGCATGTAGGTCAACTATACAGTATAAACAATCAAAATCATTTTGTAAGTTAACAAAATTTTTTATAGCACCAAGGTAATTGCCAAGGTGAAGGGAGCCGGTTGGCTGTACACCGGAAAAAACTCTTTTTTTATTATTTGATGACAAACCAACTCCTTAAGAGATTAAAATGCTAACAATACTACGTATATCATTTTTGCTTAATACACCTAATAAAAATAGAATTAAAAAATAAATTGTTACTCCAGTAAAAATCAAAATAAGGATTAACAAAATGCCACTTATGTCGGTTAAGTAGTTATATAGAAAATATACGATTATCCCCATAATTGCTGAAGATATGAAAATTTTTAATATATCAAAATTAAATTTTTTAGAAAAAAGAAGTATCATTGAATCTCTAGACTTAATAATTAATAAAAAAAGATTAATCCATGAGGAAAGAGATGTTGATAATGCTAATCCAACAACTCCGTATTGAGGAAATAAAAATAAGGCTAATATTATGTTAAACCCAATAGCAAATAAGCTATAAAGAAAAGGATTCTTAGTATCCCCTATAGAATAAAAAATAGGTAGATATATTTTCATTAATACGAAGGCGGGTAGTCCCATAGAAAAAGCTATAAGAGTTTTAGATACGACGATAGTATTTATCTCATTGAATAATCCATGTTGATATATTAGAGAAATAAGTGGAATTGATATAATAGAAAGACCAATTGCCGAAGGAAAGCTCATTATTAGGGCAAACTTTACTGATTTTTTTATAACCAATGTCATTTCCTCAAGATCATCTTTGATATTTAGTGAGCTAAGCGTAGGCAAAAGAACAGTTCCTAGTGAAATACCAAAAAGTGCTAAAGGTAACTGATATAGCCTCTCCGCGTAATATAGTGTGGAAATACCCCCTTGAGCAAATGAAGCTATAACTCCAGATATAAGTATATTAACTTGCAAAACCAGACCGGTTCCAACCTGAGGCTTTGCTCGATCCCAAAATCTATTTATCTTATCATACTGCTTAGGCTTTTTTAGTCTCAAAGAAAAACCGAATGCCTTTAGCGTAATGAAAATTATAATAAATTGAAAAAGACCTGCAATTGTCACTGCAAAGGATAATAAATAACCTGTCATAAAGATATCTTTACTCGGCAATAAAAGGGCTGCTATTAGAAAAAAATTCAAAACAATAGGTGATAATGAAGTTATCGAGTATCTACCTAGGGAATTTAGTATGCCAATGCCAAGTGACGATAGAGAAATAAATAAAATATAAGGGGCAGTAATCCTAGAATAGATTATTGAAAGATTGAATTTTATTGGATCATCGCTAAAGCCGTACGCCATTAAGTACATGAATAAGGGCATAAGAATCTGAAGCAAGCAGGCTATTGTTGCTAAAGAAATAATCAAAACAAACAATATATCTTGTGAAAAATTAATAGCGTTTCCTTTGCCGACTAAAAGCCTTTTAGAAAATATTGGAACAAAAACAGCTGAAAAAGCTCCTTCTGCAGTAATTCTCCTAAAAATATTTGGCAGTCTAAGGGCTGTAAAAAAAGCATCTGCAACCATAGTGACGCCGAGAATATTACTAATAAGAATATCCCTTATTAATCCGGCAAATCTGCTTACTAGTGTCAGAATAGCAACAGTGAAGGTTGATTTAAAAAACGAATTTTTTTTTAGTGCTTTTTCCATGATTAAAAAATCTTTGAAAGTTTATTAATAATAGATTTTTTTGACTGATGGTGTTCAATTCTTTTATTATTTGAATCTAATACGTAAAAAACATCAACAACCCTTTCTCCAAAAGTCGCAACTTGTGCTCTAAATAAATTTAGCTCCATTTTATTTAACGAGTTTGCTAAATCATACAAAATCCTAGGTCTATCTTTTCCACTCACTTCTATAACTGTGTAGTCTGATGAAATATTGTTCATTATTTTTATTGCAACTGGAACACTGAAAGCGTCTATTCTTTTATCATTAAATCCTTTGATGGGAATGTCTTCAATTATTTTTTCTCCATCTATAAAATTAATAATATTGCTCTTGATTCTCTCAAGTCTCTTTTTTTCCCTTATAGGCTTATTGTTATTATCCTGAATCCACACAACATCAACTGCTATACCTTTGGAGTTTGTAAATATTTTTGCATTAACAATATTAATATCCATCGAAGAAAGCGCACCAGTTAATTTAGAAAATAGACCAATTCTATCCTGAGACATTATCGAAACTTCAGTAGTTTCAAGATTTTTTTCATTATGGATGGATATAATAGGTTTATTTTTAAAGTCTTTTACATACATGAGTGTATGACGAAGAATTAATTCATCACTTAGGCCTAGCCAGTATTGATCGCTATGATTATTTACCCATTCCTTAAATAGTGAATTTTTTTCAATTTTAGATTCAGAAAATAAGTTTTCTATCTTGCTAGCAACTTTAGCACTTCTATCATTCCCTAAAACATCTCCAGCTATATAAGAATAAGTCTCCTTATATAATTGATCAAGGAGTTGCCCCTTGTAAGCATTCCAAACATCTGGGCCAACAGCAGTTATGTCTGCAATTGTCAGAATAAGTAAAAGTTTTAATCTATCGGGTGTTTGAACAATAAGAGAGAAGTCTTTTATAGTCTTTTGATCCATAATATCCCTTGTCTGAGAAAAATCACTCATAACAAGATGTTCCTTAACTAGCCAAGATATAGTTTCAACCTCATAATCGGTTAACTGAAATCTATCGGAAAATTTTTCTACTATTAAGGCTCCTGCCTCAGAATGATCTTCATCACGGCCTTTTGCAATGTCATGGAAAAATAAAGCTATTGTTAATATTTTTTTATTAAGGCCTTCTTCAATTAGATCAGTTACTAGCTCAGGGACACTAGCTTTTGATGAATAAAATAACTTATTAAGCTCGCCAATGGCTCTAAGTAAGTGTTCGTCAGCCGTAAAGTGATGATACATATTAAATTGCATTAAACCAACAATCTTTCCAAAATCTAAAATGAACCGCCCGAGGACTCCACTCTCATTCATTGCTCTTAATGTTGATTCTGCATTCTTTTTACTTAACAAGATTTTTAAAAAAAGATCGTTAGCCTCTATATTTGATCTTAACTTTACGTTAACGAGACCTAAGGACTTTCTTAAAATCTTGACTGCATTCGGATGAATTAGAAGATTCTGTTCTGAAGAAAAATAAAATAACCTTAAAATATTAAGCGGGTCCTCTGCAAAAAAACTATCTCTTGGAACATTAATTCTCCCGCTTGTAACAATAAACCCATCAAGATTTTTAGCGTACAGAAAACTGATAGCCTTAGAAATAACTGGTACAGATTTTTTTTGTCTTTCCTCTAAAATTGAACATATAGATCTGGTTAAATCACCAACCTCTTTAGCAATAAGAAAATAATGCCTCATAAATCTTTCTACGCCCATTAAGCCCTTTCGATCCTCATAACCTAACCTCGAGGCCATTTCTTTTTGATCATTAAAATTAATTACTTCTTCAGATCTATTTGCAATGTAATGTAACTGGCACCTTACGTGCCAAAGAAAGTTTTCACATTTTACGAAAGCTCTTGCCTCAGCCTTTGTTAATATTCCTTTCTTATTCATTTCTTCAGGTCTAGAGCAATCGTAGCAAAAATTTGTCATCCAGCTTAAAGTTTCTAAGTCCCTTAAGCCCCCTTTGCCATTTTTAATATTAGGTTCAACCAAATACCTTGATTGCCCAGCTTTAATTTGTCTATCCTCTCTTTCATCGAGCTTGGCTTGAATAAATTCAAAAGATGACATTTTTTTTATTTTTTCTCTGAAGGCTTTATTAAAATCCAAACTAAGATATTTATTTCCCCATAGGTGCCTAGCATCTAGGAGAGATGTCGCAATAGTTTGATCGGAAGCAGAAAGTGATAGGCATTCTGGAATGGTTCTTGTCGCTTGCCCAACCTTAAGGCCTATATCCCATAAAAAATATAATGTGTTTTCGATGGCAGTCTCAGCCCAGGCTGTTTTTTTGTAAGGAAGAAGAAAAAGAAGATCTATGTCTGAACCTGGAGCCAATAAACCACGTCCATAACCACCGGTAGCTAAAATTGAAATTTTCTCAGCCTCAGTAGGGTTGTTTAAGGGATGAATATATTCACTTAAAAAGTCTAAATACTTACAGATAAGGTGGTCATGTAAAAGGGCTATTTGTTTAGCTCCCTCCTTTCCTTTATAAAGGCCGGATTCGATTCTTTCCCGACATACTTTATGTGCCCTTGTAAGTTCTGAACGAGAATATTCTTTTAATAGTTTATTTATATTCTTTGAATATATTTCTTCCTGACTAAAGATATTTCTAAAATCAAAGTTACACTCATCTAATAATTTACCGATTCTAGTCATCATCTTTACCTAAAGTCTAAGGCTTAGAAGCCCTAATATATATAAATATTAATTATATTAATAAAGAATAAAAGAAAATTAATTTAATTTTTTGTTAATATATTACTAATAACTAATATTTATAGTAATATTAATTTGTTTATTTATTTAATTTTATTATTTTATTATAAATAACTTGACTGCTGTAATACTTTTATATAGTTTCCCTCAACATATAATTATTTATAACAATATAATCACTATTTAGGCAGACTTAAAAAGAGAAAGAAAGTGAAAGAAAAAAACAATATAACTGAAACAAGTTACGATGAAAAAGAAGCACTAAAATTTCATTCTGAAGGAAGGCCAGGAAAAATTGAGATAAATGCTACGAAACCAATGGCAACTCAAAGAGACCTTGCCTTGGCTTATTCTCCAGGTGTTGCCGCGCCGGTTTTGGCTATTTCAGAGAAACCTGATAGCGTTTATGATTATACCGCGAAAGGTAATCTTGTTGCTGTTATTTCTAATGGCTCTGCAATTTTAGGCCTTGGAGACCTTGGACCTTTAGCTTCAAAACCAGTTATGGAAGGTAAGGCGGTATTATTCAAAAGGTTTGCTGATGTTGATTCTATTGATATAGAAATCAATGAAACTGACCCAGACAAAATAACGGATATAATTGCAAGCCTTGAACCTTCGTTTGGTGGAATAAATCTTGAAGATATTAGCGCACCAGATTGCTTTATTATCGAGAGCAAATTAAGAGAAAAATTAAATATACCAGTCTTTCATGATGACCAGCATGGAACTGCCATTATTTCTACAGCCGGAATAATAAATGCTTTAGATTTAACCGGTAAAAATATTAAAGATGTAAAGGTTGTGATAAATGGAGCTGGTGCAGCTGGGATTGCTTGTCTTGAACTTCTAAAAGCAATGGGACTACCCCATGATAATGCTATTTTATGTGATTCCAAAGGTCCAATCTATGTTGGACGGGAAGGGAATGTTAACCAGTGGAAATCTGCACACGCTATAGAGACTAAAGATAGAAATCTTGCTGATGCTGTAAAAGGTTCAGACATTTTCTTAGGCTTATCTGTAAAAGGTGCGCTTACACCCGAGATGGTTAAAACTATGAATAAAGATCCTATAATTTTTGCCATGGCTAATCCAGATCCTGAAATTGATCCAGTAATAGCTAAAGAGGTTAGACCTGATTGCATAATGGCTACCGGAAGATCCGATTATGCAAACCAAGTGAATAATGTCCTAGGATTTCCTTATATTTTTAGAGGGGCTTTGGATGTTAGGGCAACAACAATTAATGAAGAAATGAAAATTGCTTGTGCAGAATCATTAGCTAAACTTGCTCGTGAGGATGTCCCTGATGAGGTTGCGGCAGCATATTCTGGAACAAGACCAAGATATGGACCAGAATATATTATTCCAGCTCCTTTTGATCCAAGGCTTATAAGAGAAATTCCGCCAGCGGTTGCAAAAGCAGCTATGAGCTCGGGCGTAGCAAGGCTACCAATCATTGATGATGATGCCTATAAAAGCAGGCTCTCAGCAAGGCTTGATCCTACAGCAGATATAATGCAGCCAATTTTTCAAAAGGCAAAAAGGTTAATGAAAAGGGTAGTTTTTGCTGAAGGTGAAGAAGAAAAGATAATAAGAGCAGCTTTAAATTTTCGAGAGCTTGGCCTTGGTATTCCAATACTAATTGGTCGTGAAGAAAAAATAAAATCAACGCTAAAAAAAATCGGCCTCCAGCCTGAAACAGATATTGAAATAGTTAATTCAAAAAACTCTAAACATTCTGAAGAATATGCAGAATATCTCTACAAACGCTTACAAAGAAAAGGCTATCTAAAGAGAGATTGCTTAAGGATGGTGAATAATGACAGAAATATTTTTTCATCTTGTATGACTGCAATGGGTCATGCAGATGCTATGGTTACTGGGGTTACTAGAAATTATTCTCTCGCACTTGAGGATATACGTCAGGTAATAGATCCGATAAAAGATAAAAGAGTCGTTGGAATTTCAGCAATGGTTTCAGACTCTAGGACAGTTCTTGTTGCAGATACTAATGTGCATGATATGCCTTCGGCTGAGGAAATTGCTGATATTACTGAGGCAGGTGCAGAACTAGCAAGAAGACTAGGATTTGTTCCTAGAGTTGCTTTACTGGCATATTCATCCTTTGGTTATCCGGAGGGCGAAAGATCAACCTTTATGAGAGAGGCTGTAAATATTCTAGACAAAAGAAATACAAGCTTTGAGTACGATGGTGAAATGGCTGCAGATGTCGCCCTTAATTCCGACGCTATGGCACTATATCCATTTTGTAGGCTTACAGAGCCAGCAAATGTTTTGGTTATGCCAGCAATACATTCTGCATCAATTTCTACAAAGCTATTACAAGAACTTGGGGGGTCTAACTTAGTAGGCCCCCTTCTAGTAGGCTTATCAAAACCTATTCAAATAATCCCTACTGGCTCAAAAGTTTCAGAGATAATAAATCTAGCTGCAATAGCTGCATGTGATCTTGGTAGATAATCTAATCTTTTAAAGTTAATACTTCTCTTTTTAAAAAAAATCTTCCACTTGATTCCAAAATAGATTTGGAATATCTGGGCCACCAAGCTTTTTGATTTGTCGAACACCTGTTGGGCATGTAACATTTATTTCTGTTAAATAATCTCCAATAACATCTATTCCCACAAAAAAGAGATCCATATCCAATAAAGTAGCTTTTATTTTTTCACATATTTTTTTATCATTATTGCTTAGCTCTGAGAGTTTAGGAATTCCTCCAACCCCAAGATTTGATCGAAACTCTCCTTCTGCAGGTATTCTATTTAAACAACCAACCGGCTCTCCGTTTAAAATAATTATACGTTTATCACCAAACTTAACCTCAGGCAAAAAGGGCTGGATCATAATTGGCTCTCTCTCATTATCTAAAAATTCTGAAATGATTGCACTTGCATCATCCTCTTTTTTTACCAAAATAATTCCTTCTCCACCCTTTCCGAACAAAGGCTTAACAACTATATCTTTATGCACTCCTTGAAAATTTAAAATTGCATCCTTGTCTCTACTTATTATTGTTTCAGGCATTAACTCTTTAAAAAAGGCAACCAATAGTTTTTCTGGAGCATTTCTAACGCTTGCTGGCTTATTGATAACTTTTACAGAGGTTGGCAAGTGCTCAAGAAGGTGGGTATAAGTAATGTAGTTCATGTCAAAAGGAGGTTCTTGCCTCATTAAAAGAATATCAATATCTGAAAAGTCACTCTGAATCGCAGGCCCTAAAGCAAAATGATTTTTTTTGTCATCAGTAACATCAAGTGACTCTATTGGCGCTTTGATTAAACCATTTTCATAGGTAAGCGCCTCGGGAGTGTAATGAAAAATTTTATAATTTCTTTTTTGAGCCTCTAGGCATAGAGCAAAAGTGGTGTCCCCCTCTATATTTAAAGAGCTTATATGATCCATCTGAAAAGCCACTCTAAGAGACATGGTTGTTTTTTCCTTTTAATTTTAGAGCTATATTATACACCTCTTTTCTTGAAAGATTTGTAAATTTTGAAACTTCTTTAGACGCTTCTGATGCTGACATTGTGGAGAGAGCGTCCAAAAGCATTAATTCAACATCCATTTCTTTTTCGTTAGATTTCGTTGAACCCTCAATTACGATAACTATTTCACCTTTAAGAGAATCTCTACTGGATATATCCCTTAAAATATCAGTTATGCTACCATCAATAATTTCCTCAAATTTCTTTGTTAGCTCTCGGCAAATCGCAACCTTTCTATCCCCTAAAATTTCTTTTAAATCCACTAAGGTGCCATTAATCCTTTTTGCACTCTCAAATATAATTATAGAGGCACTTATATTTTTTATTTCATTCAAATAGTCTAGCCTTGAAGATTTCTTTATAGGAAGAAATCCTGTAAATAGAAATTTATCTGAAGAAATTCCTGACAGGGTTAAAGCCATAATTGGCGAACTTACCCCAGGGGCAGATGAAACATTATAGCCACTTTCTTTTATATCTCTTATAAGCTTGTATCCAGGATCAGAAATTAGTGGTGTTCCTGCATCTGAAACTAAAGAAATATTTTTACCGTTACTAAGTTCATTGATTATCTTTTGCCTAGCTTTAGATGTACTATGTTCATGATAAGACTTTAATGTGCCCTTTATATTATAATGATTTATCAGTTTGATAGTTGTTCTTGTGTCCTCGCAATAAATTATATCTGATTGCTCTAATGTCTCAATAGCTCTAAGAGTTATATCTTTTAAATTGCCAATCGGAAGAGAAACAATTGTAAAAGAACCTTTTAAGGGTCTATCCTTTTTCAACTAGAAGCTCCTTAGAGAAAAGATTGAATGCAACAGATCGATGAGATATTTTATGCTTTAAGGCTGGGTCCATTTCTCCAAAAGTTATATCATAATTTCTTGGAATAAAAATTGGATCATAACCGAAACCAAGCTCGCCCCTGGCTGGAAAAATTAAACTCCCATCTATTGTACCTCTAAAAATCCTGTTTTCACCATCTGGCCAACATACAGCAAGAACACAAACAAAATATGCAGAATAATTAGTGGACCCAACCTCTAATAGTTTTTTTTCTATAGTTTTTGAGGCCTTTAAGAAATCTTTTTTTGGCCCAGCCCATCTAGCAGAAAAGATTCCAGGATCCCCATCTAAATCATCGACACAAAGTCCGGAATCATCAGAAAGTGATATTTGGCCACAAAACTTTGCAGTTTCAGAGGCTTTTATAAGGGCATTTTCTTCAAAAGAATCTCCATTCTCTTCTGGTTCCTCCATACCAAAATCTTCAGATGAACATACATCTACTTCATAATGGGATAACAAATCTTTAATCTCTGAAACCTTGCCTTGGTTATGACTCGCAATAATTAGTTTGTGACCCTTGATCTTTCTGTTCATGATAATATCAAGAAAATATTTTTTTTTGTATAATATTTATTTCTTGAACTCCCTTCTGTGCTAGCACTAATAGATTAGTAAACTTTTTCTCTGAAAATGGAGCTGTTTCTGCTGTAGCTTGGATCTCCACTACACCCCCTTTATCCGTTAAAACAAAATTTGCATCTGCCTCAGCGACTGAATCTTCGGCATAATCTAAGTCTAAAACAGCATTACCTTTGTAGATCCCGCAAGAGACTGCTCCAACACATCCAGTTATTGGATCCTTTTTTACATCACCAGATCCAAGAAGACTATTTACAGACTGTCTTAAGGCAACCCATGCACCGGTTATTGAGGCTGTCCTTGTGCCACCGTCAGCCTGAATAACATCACAGTCAATGCTAATCTGAAATTCACCAAGCAACTTTAAGTCGATAACTGCCCTAAGAGAACGGCCTATAAGTCTTTGGATTTCCTGTGTCCTTCCAGATTGTTTTCCAGAAGATGCCTCTCTTCTCATTCGGTCGCCAGTAGAGCGAGGCAACATGCCATATTCTGCTGTTACCCATCCAGATCCAGAGTTTCTTAACCAAGGGGGAACACGATTCTCTACTGAAGCTGTACACAAAACATGTGTATCGCCAAATTTAACAAGGCACGAACCTTCGGCGTGTTTTGAAACTCCTAGCTTTATTTCTATATTTCTTAGCTCATCAAGCTGTCTTCCGGATGGTCTCATAATAATTTATCTCATTTTTTTTAATTATATGGGTTGAAAAACTCTATCATATATCACACATAACATATCATAGCGCTATCAATTTTTAGCTTTGTTTTTACCAAAACTATAAAATTATGAGGAAAGAGAAAATGGAAGAAGAAGGAAAAGAAGAGTCTAAGAAAGATAATAATATTGAACAAAGTCCGGAAAAAGAAAACTCTGATGCTCCTGAATCCAAGGCTTTGGATAACGAAATTTCTGAGGCAGATCAAATAAAAGAATTAGAAGAAAAATTATTAAGATCAGCCGCAGAAGTTGAAAATATAAGAAAGAGAGCAGAAAAAGAAAGGGCTGAGGCCTATAAGATAGGCATAAGTATTTTTGTAAGAGATTTTGTGCCAGTTTTAGACAATCTCCAACGAGCTCTAGGGTCGATTAAAACAGCAGAAGAAATTAATTACGACTCTTTTGTTGAGGGAATTACAGC
>ERZ802831.21-NODE-21-length-73235-cov-24.1774_pt1 | contig 73235 bp, 125 predicted proteins | sample MGYA00345655_ERZ802831 | MGnify/ENA primary metagenome ERZ802831 (study PRJEB30503, sample SAMEA104212376) | marine metagenome | biome: Westerlies Biome; feature: [SRF] surface water layer (ENVO:00010504) within the epipelagic zone...; material: water...
CACTCCAGTTGTCATGTCAGACGGAACAACAAAAGCTATTGAAGATATAGCGGTTGGAGATGTTGTGAAATCATTCAGACACTCTACTCTTGACGCAAGTGATAATAATGCTTGGAAAACTTGGACAACTCCAGAAATAGGCAATGGAAGTTTTGGTACTTCAACAGTCACAGCTATAACAGGACTTAGAAATGCTACAAATTATTATTGGTTAAATTATAATTTAAAAGTTACTGGGAATCACCCCATGGTAGTCTTTAAAGATAGTGTATTTAAATTTGTAAATGTTGAGAATATAGTAGTAGGCGATATAATAGTAAATGAAGATGGAACACTAGAAGATATTTTTTCAAATGATAAAGTTACAGTTACTGCTCTTACTTATAACTTTGATGTAGAAGACGATGACACTTACATTGTAAGAGGTGGAAACGATAGAGGATACATAGCACATAACAAGGAAATAGCATAATGAATTGGACAATACAAACAGGAACAGATAGCGAAGGAAACCCAGTAACAACCACACTTGATGTGCAATGGAATTGGACGTATACCTATGCAGGACATGAAACACAAAACTTTGTCAATAATCAAAGCATGCCTACTAGAAGAGTAGATAATATGGTAAAGACTGTGAAAATGACAGTTACAGGAACAGATACAACTACTGGTAATGCCTCTAGTTTAACTAGCGGACAATCAGACCAAACTCATTCTGAAACATTTAATATACCACTTCCTTGGAGACATAAAGCAAATGGCGAGTTATCTGGCTTTGTTACCCCTTATGAAAATGTAACGGAAACAATAATGTTAAATTGGGCAAAGACTATAATGGCAGATAGTGATAAAGCTCAAGCGTTAGAAGTACAATTTGCCACGGTACTATATGGCACAGGTACCTACGGATAAGCATCACTTATCCGTTGTACATATCCCTCTCAAAAATAGTTCTTGACATCACCTCATATTTTTGATATAATTTAGCATATAGGAGTATAAATATGGCAGCAGGAAATTATGATATAGTTATTGACCAGGGTGCAGACTTTGCCCTAGCTATTACGTTGTCTGAAGATGGGAGCCCAATCAACTTGAGTGCCCACACAGTATCAGCGCAACTTCGTCCCACACCATCATCTTCTACTCTTACAGCAACATTTACTTGTACTATAACTAATGCCGCAGAAGGCGCAGTTTCTATGAAGTTAGGACATGCTCTTACAGCAAATATAGCCGCAGGTAAATATTATTATGATACAGAAATCTATAACTCTAGTGCAAATACAATCACTAGACTGATACAGGGTGTAGCACGAGTTACACAGAATGTGACCCGATAATGGCAACTACAATAACTATAACTCCTAGTCAAACTGCTCTTAACGCTACAGCCCAGACAACTACTTTAACAATCTCTTCAGCAATTGGAGGGAACGTTTCAGACGCCTCAGGAATCACTCTTACAAGCCCTGTAGGAACTCTTAGCGGAGAAACAACAGTAGAGGGGGCATTAAATTTTCTTGCCAACCAATTTTTTGTATCAACAACAGCACCTACATCTGGAACAACAGATTTAGCAGAAGGAGATTTATATTACGATACTGACGACAATCAGTTGAAGATCTACCGAGAGATTAGTGCTGGGTCATTTCAATTTGTACCTATAATGATAGGGAACGCTTCGAGTGATTCAGACACGGTAGACGCAGGGAGCTTTTAGCTCGTATAGGAAACAATCATGGCACAAACCATAAAAATTAAAAGAAGTAGTAGTACCGCCGCTCCTGGTTCTCTTACAGCTGGTGAGTTAGCGTATTCGTCTAATTCTAAAAAGCTCTTCGTAGGACATCCGAGCAGTGCAGCAGTTACAACAATAGGTGGTGACTTGTATGTCGAAATGCTCGACCATACAGCAGGTACTCTTACAGCAAGTTCAGCAGTATTAGTTGATGCTAATAGTAAAATTGACCAATTAAAATTTGGTAATTCTGTTTTAACAGGGTCAAACAATACTATTCATACAACATCAGGTAACTTAACTATTAAGCCAGCAGGCTCACTAGTAGTTCAACATGGCGGAACAGTAAGCTTAGCAAACCAGTCAACCTCTTTGACCATTCCAGATAATGAAGCAGCAGCTTTAGACATAAATGAAGGCGGAACTTCTTATGTTAAATTTATCACTACAAATGGTGCGGAAGAAGTAGAAATCAGTAAAGCAGTAGATTTAAATGGAGCATTAGATGTCTCTGGAGTAGCTACTTTAGCTTCTATTGTAACACCTGGTAATTTAACAATAAACACAAACAAGTTCACAGTAACAAGTGGAGAGGGTAATACAGCAATCGCAGGTACTTTAGCAGTAACCAATGCGGCTACTTTCTCGTCAAACTTAGAAGTTGATGGACAATTAAAAGCAGACGGTAATGTTATACTTGGAGATAATTCAGGAGATACAATAACAGTTACAGGTACTGCGACATTCACACAATCAGCTGACTTTGATGGTGGAATGACAGTAGCAGGTTCACAAACTGTTGATATGGGTGGAAACAAAGTTACCAATATTGGAACTCCAACCTCAGCAACAGATGCAGTAACCAAAGCCTACGTAGACGGTGTAAAGCAATCACTTGATATTAAAGATTCAGTGAGAGTTGCTTCACAGTCAAATTTAGCAGCAGCATATAACAATGGTTCAAGTGGTGTAGGAGCTACTTTAACAGCAGATTCAAATGGTGCAATATCAGTTGATAGCACAACATTATCTTTAAACGATAGAGTACTTGTAAAGGCTCAAACAGCTGGTTTACAAAATGGTATCTATAAAGTAACAACAGTTGGTAACGTTTCAAATCCATTCGTTCTTACAAGAACAACAGATGCTGATAGTTCAGCAGAAGTTACTGGCGGTATGTTTACATTCGTTGAAGAAGGAAGCGATGCAGACGCAGGTTTCGTACTTTCAAACCTAACTGGCTCAGCAACAATCGGAACATCCGTTATAACAATGACACAGTTCTCAGGAGCTGGAGCAGTTACTGCAGGAGACGGTTTAGCAAAATCAGGAAACACACTTTCTGTTAATGTAGATGATGCAAGTATTGAAATTAATTCAGACACTTTAAGATTAAAAGGCGTAAGTTCAGTACCAGAAGGCGTACTATTCTATGGTGCAAATGGCGGAAGTTCATTTGCTTCACTTTCAATAGGAACTTATGACTCAACTCACTCAGTAGGACAAGTACTACAAGTGGGTGCAAACGGAACAATAGTATGGACAAACACTTTAGATGGAGGAACTTTCTAAGAAATGTCTCATATAATAAAACCAAAACGTTCAGAAGTAGTAGGGTCAGTTCCTGAATCTAGTGATTTAGCGACACATGAACTTGCGATGAATGTTACGGATAAAAAAATATTTACAAAAGCGGCTAATGGGAGTATCATTACAATAAGCTCCGGTGGAGGAACATCAGAGGATGACGTTCTAGCATTAGCCATAGCACTAGGATAAGAACATGGCATCAGCATTTAAAACAGCAACAGCAGCGAATGTAGGTACATCATTAACAACTGTATTTGCAGCACCATCAGGTACTACTTGTACTGTCATTGGTTTATATTTATGTAACCAAAGTGGTGGTCAAGTTAGCGCAAATACTGTTTTTAGCGATACATCTACAGGAAATCTAGTAAACATAACACATAATACACCTATCATGAGTGATTCATCTTTAGCCGTAATAGGAGGAGATGCAAAGGTAGTATTAGAGGCAGGGGACGGTATTAGAGTACAAAGCAATGTGGCAAGTAGCATTGATGTAGTCCTATCATATTTGGAGCAAACATAAGATGGCATTAATAGGTAAACAAAACGCGTTCGTCACTTCGTTAGAAGCCAATGCAGTAGGAACTACAGAAATTGTTAGTAACTCTATCACTGCAAGCGAAATAGCTGCAAACGCAGTAGGTTCAAGTGAAATCGCAGAAAATTCTGTTACTACATCTGAAATCGCTACTAACGCTATTGCAGCCGCACAATTACAAGCATCAGCTATCACATCGGTAGCCGATAACTCAATAGATTCAGCAGCTATAGCTGCAAACTCAATAGATTCAAGTGAATTAGTAACAGGAAGTATAGACGCTATACATTTAGCTACAGGCTCAGTTACATCAGCAAAGATAGGTGCAAACCAAGTAACTTCAGCTGAAATTGTAACAGATGCAGTAGGAGCTTTACAAATAGCAGCTAATGCAGTAGGCAGTTCCGAAATTGCACAAAACTCGGTCACAGCAACACAAATTCCAAGCGGAACTATTACAGCAGACTTACTAGCTACAAACTCAGTTGATTCAGCAGAATTAATAGATGGTAGTATTGATACTTCTCATATAGGAGCATTACAAGTAACTACAGCTAAGATTGCTAATAACTCAATTACATCAGCAAAAATACCAGCAGATGCTATTGGAAGTTCAGAATTAGCAGCTAACTCAGTAGATAGTGCAGAATTAGTAACTGGTAGTATCGACACAATACATATAGGAGACTTACAGGTAACGACAGCAAAGATAGCAGCTAGTAATGTAACAACAGCAAAAATAGCAGACAATGCAATTACAGCAGCTAAATTACCTTCTGGAGTTATAGCTTCAGACCATATTACAGATGGGACTATTGTATCAGGAGATATAGCTGCAAATACTATTGCAACATCCAACATAGCAGATAATGCTATAGATGGAACTAAGATTGCTCAAAATAGTATTTTAACAAAACATATAGATGACGGTCAAGTAGATACTGCACAGCTAGCCGCTGACGCAGTAGATGGTACTAAGATAGCTGACGATGCAATTAATAGTGAACATCTTGTAGATGGTAGTGTTGATACTGTTCATATTGCTGCAGGTAATATAACAACAGCAAAAATTGCAGATAACAATGTAACTTCAGCAAAAATAGCAACAGACCAAGTACTAGCTAAACACATAGCAGCTGGTGCTGTAGATTCAAGCGAGATAGCAGCTAACGCTGTATCAGCCTCTGAACTTAAATCAGATGCTTTATCAGGACAAACATTCACAGGTAATGTTGGTTTCTCAGGTAACGTAGAATTTACAGGAACAACAACAACTGCTTCTTCAACAAACACAACAATTGCAGATAAATTAATCGAACTTGGTAATGGAGTAACAGGAACTCCATCAGGAGATATGGGTCATATACTTGAAAGAGGAGACTCAGACAATGTATTTATTGGTTGGGATGAAAGTGCAGACAGAGTAAGATTTGCAACTACAACAGCAACAGGTGCATCAACTGGAGACTTAACTCTTACAAATGCAAATATACAAGCAGGCAGACTTTATGGAGATGTAACAGGTGACCTAACAGGTAATGCCGATACAGCTACTACTCTAGCAACAACAAGAGCTTTCTCTCTAACAGGAGATGTAACTGCTTCAGCTATTAACTTTAATGGCGGAGCCGCAGTAGCTTTATCAACATCTTTAGCCGCAAATACAGTAGATAGCGCAGAATTAGTAACTGGCAGTATAGATGCAATACACATTGCAGCAAACGCAGTAACTTCAGCAAAAATTGCAGAAAATTCTGTTGGTTCAAGCGAAATAGCAAATAATGCAGTAACATCTTTACAATTAGCAAATGCACAAGTAAGTACAGCAAAGATAGCTGCTAATAATGTAACAACAGCTAAGATAGCAGCAGACTCTGTAACTAATAATGAACTTGCAGATAATGCAGTTACTTCAGCAAAAATAGTAAACGGAGCAGTTAATACTGTAGACTTAGCTGATAACTCAGTTACTACTGCTAAAATAGCAACCAATAGTATTACAACTTTAATGATTGCAGATGATGCAGTCACATCAGCTAAAATAGCAGACAATGCTATATTAACACAGCATATTGATGATAACCAAATTACTACTGACCAGATAGCTGCAAATACAATAGCAACAGGCAACATTGCAGATAACGCAGTAGACGGCAGTAAGATAGCACAGAATAGTATTCTTACTAGACATATTGATGACGCACAGGTTAACACTGCTCAACTAGCAGGTAACTCTGTAACAGCGGCAAAGATACAAGCAAACGCTGTTGGGTCAAGTGAGATAGCAGCCAACTCAGTATCAGCTTCTGAACTTAAATCAGATGCTTTAAGTGGGCAATCATTTACAGGTACTGCACAGATAGCAGTGGTTAATGCTTCTACAAGATTAAAAGCACAGAAAATTGGTATTCAAGATGTAGATCCACCACAGAAATTCCACATAGACGAAGTAGCTGGTATGGATGTAGGCACAGCAAGTTCAACTGCAACAACAGTATTTTCACTTGATACATTCAGTGCATCAGTATTTAGAAGTGCTGAATACACAGTACAAATTACAAACTCAACAGATAGTGATTATCAAACTTTAAAAATATCACTATTCCATGATGGGTCAACAGTTTATTTAACACAATACGCTTCTATATTTGACAATGGTGCACAAGCAACATTTGATGCAGATATAAGTAGTGGCAATGTAAGATTAAGAGTCACGCCAGCAAGTGGAGACACAATGGCGTACAAGTTTATTAGAACAACAATAGAGGTATAAAATGGGACAAAAATTAGACTTTAACATCGAGGACGCAGGACTTAAAATTGATGGTACTGCTGCAATTGGTTCTGACGCAAGTTACTCAGGTACACTAAATTCAGATAAAATTACTGGGGGTACAATTAGTGCTTCAAGATTACCATATACAATTACACAGACAGCACCAACAAATACCAGTGGAACAAGCAGTGGTCATATATGGTTTGTATATTCGAGTTAATCAGATATGGCATTATACATCAATGATAGTGGAACTCTTCGCCAAATATCGTTTTTAGCATTAAACGATGGAGGAACATTACGCCGAATAAATGAAGTATATGTAAATGATAGTGGCTCATTAGCTGGGCCATTTACTATTACGCATCAAACTTCAAGAAATACGGCTACATCAACATCTACTATTTCTGGTGTACAGGAAACAGCCTACGCTACAACTACAACTTTTAATACTACACAAAGTACTTTAACTACTTTTGATACAGCAAAAACTACAGTATTTAACACAACACAGGCAACTGATACTAGTAGAACAACAACATTTAATACAACTACTACATTTACAACAACAACTGCATTTACAACTACAACTACCTTTACTACAACACAAGGTACAACAACTGCATTTACAACAACGACTGCCTTTACTACTACTACAACATTCTTAACTTCTAAGAGTACAACTACAGCTTTTGATACTACAACGACTTACACTACTTCATATGACACAGTGATTAGTACAAGTAGAAATACATCATTTGCTACAAATACAAGTAGAAGTACAAATACAGCACAGTCAACAGCTTACATTACAACATTTACAACAAGTACAGCATATATTGATAATACATCATTTTCTACAACTAGAATTACAACTTTTGATACTTCTACAGCGTACGTAGATAGTACAACATTTGCTACAGATACTGCATACATAGATAATACATCTTTTGCTACAACTAGAACAACAACATTTACAACAAGTACAGCATATATTGATACTACAACATTTATAACAGCGACTGCATATATTGATAATACAGCATTTGCAACAACTAGAATAACAACATTTGCTACAGCGACAGCTTACATAGATAATACAAGTTTTAGTACTTCATTTACAAATAATACATCTCAAGCAACAAATACAAGTAGAAGTACTGGATTTACAAACTCTACTGCTTACAACACTGCTCAAGCAACAAATACAAGTAGAAGTACTGGATTTACAAACTCAACTGCATACGATACAACACAAGCAACAAATACAAGTAGAAGTACTGGATTTACAAACTCAACAAACACAAGTAGAAATACAAACACAAGTAGAAACACAGCATTTGCTACCAACACTTCTAGAAATACTAATACAAGTAGAGATACAAGTTTTATTACTTATGGAAGTAGAAATACATCATATATTACTACTTACTTAACGGTAGAATATGAAGAAGAGCATGGTAATAATACATACGATACAAGTAGAAGTACAACTAGAACCACAGCAGTTGCACAAGCTGATAGTCGTGGTACATCTTTTACAAACTCAACAGGCTTTACAAATAACACAAGTAGAAGTACTGGGTTTACAAACGCTACAAGTTTTACAAATAACACGAATACAAGTAGAATTACAGCATACATAGATAACACAAGTTTTGGAACTTCTAGAAATACTAATACCTCTAGAATTACAGCGTACATAGATAATACAAGTTTTGGTACAAGTAGAAATACTAATACCTCTAGAATTACCGCATACATAGATAATACATCTTTTGCTACTAATACTTCTAGAAATACATCTCAAGCTACAAATACTTCTAGAAATACTAATACATCACAGTCAACAAGTTATACTACTACTCAAGCAACAAATACAAGTAGAAACACTAATACTGCTCAATCTACAAATACCGCTAGAAATACAAATACATCGCAGTCAACAAGTTATACTACTACTCAAACAACAAACACAAGTAGAAGCACAAATACATCGCAGTCAACAAATACTGCTAGAAATACAGCTACATCTCAATCAACTAGTTATACAACTACACAAGCAACAAATACCGCTAGAGATACAAATACATCGCAGTCAACAAGTAGAACAACAACATTTGCTACAGATACAGCATATGTAGATAACACTTCTCAGTCAACAAGTTACGAAACAGCTTATATTACAAGTAGAATTAGTACAAGAGATACAGGTACAAGTAACTCTACAACAACAACTTTTGCTACAACACAAGGTACAATTACAAGTAGAAGTACTGCATCAAGTAGAAGTACAACAACAACTTTTAATACTAATACAACTACAGCATCAAGTAGAAGTACTTCATCTTCTAGAGCTACAGAAACCTCTAGAATAACTGTATTCGCTACAACTACAACTTTTGAAACAAGTAAGTCAACACAAGTTTCAACAGGCAAAAATACAACTACTACTTTTAATACTACAAGGTCAACAGATACTACAATTACTACCGACCACTTAACCACAACAGTATTTAATACATCTACTGTTGTATACGAAAGAACAACAGCCTCTCAGGTGGGAACACTATTCGATACAGAAGTGTCTTCACTAGAAGACTATGGATTCTCCTACTGGGATGGCTCACAATGGAGCGAGTCAAACTAATATGGCAGGTGGATTTAAAAAAGAAACAAATATTACACCAGAATACGTAAACAGAAAAATGGAAAGTATGATGGCAGCACTCTACGATACTGTAGAGGAAACAGAAAAAAGATTAAAGAATATGGAACAAGTTATATTCGAGCTGAAAAATGAAAAGACAAATAAAGCCGAATAAAAAACTAGAGGCTATGACGATTAATGAGAGCTTAGGCGATGTCGCTACTCATTTTATGAAATCAGGGTCGTCATATAGACCAACTAGTGACTTAGAAACTTTAGCAGACTTTCGTAAGAGAGTATTGCCAGAAAAGCATAGAGGCAGTGATATGTCTTATGATATTTGGTTTAATACAAATGCTAAACAAACTATCCATAAGTGGTTATACACAGACTTTTTAGGTAATGGAATATATTTAAGAGTGCCAAGTACTCCTATAAATGATAAGTTAACTAAACACATTGTTGAGTCGGACATAAAAATAGACGAAGAAAGATGTGAAAAGATAGTAAATAACTTTCATAATAAGTATACTTTAGGAGCAAATCAAAAATACTATGATAAAGTAATATTTTTGCCAGGTAGTAATCTTTTAAACAAAGGTAAATGTGTACATTGGGGTAGAGTAAAACAAGCTGTTGATAATGGCTTTATAATAAAACCACACCCAATTACTACTAAGTTATGGGTTGCACGACTAAGACTAGATTTTGGAGAAGAGAATGTCTTAGATAAAAAAGCGGGAGGTTTTGAACTTCTTGCAAATTGTAAAGAGTGTGCAACAATGCCAAATAGTGAAATGGGACTAATGGCACTTATGTTAGATAAACAATTAAGTATGGTAGCTCATACAAAAAAGGATAGAGAGAAATCTATTTTAACTTATGAAAGTTTATATTATGCAATAGCAGATACAAACGCAAAACAATCGCTGAAGAAAATATTTTCAGCAAAGAACTCAGGAATAATCTTTAGTTTTGACGAAGACGCTGAAGATAGAGTTAATAATTATCTCAATAATTTTTGGGACTATATGGTAATACAAGGATGATAGAATTAGCAACAAAATATAAAAAAGATTGGACTATGTTCACTCTTGCCTCTTTAAAAGACCAGAAAGGTTTTCGCTTACACTTGTTTATAAATAAAGAAGATTGGAATGTGCAAGAAGTGGATTGGATTTTAGCTAACTTTACAAATGTAAAGATATACGAATCTTGGTGGAACAGTAATAACATTTCTAGAATGGTATTTCATTTGAAACACTACTATAAAGATATTGGTATGGCTAAAAGATTAGTAGTATGGGATGGAAATAGAATCTTTAATCATAATATTGATACTGGTGATATTCCACCTGCCGAGTTTTTCAAGGCTTCCTTATCTTTCTTAGCAAGAGATTTAGTTTTTGATAAACATCCTAACATAGGTCATTACTATGATGTTCTTAAAATAAACAGAAGGTCTCATCAAGATATGCCTATGATAGATAAAAATATTGTATTTTTAAATTATGATAGGTTGGCAGAATTTGAAGATAGAGATTTATTCTTTACAAGACAAATCGATCCACCTAATCAAGGCAAAAGACCTTATATTGATACTAAATTAATTGCGTGTAATGACTTAGCTTTCTTTGAAGCACTTACACATTTTAAACATTCATGGCAACCTCTTTATGTAAATGGTAAGCTAGATAGATTAATACAGCTAGATGCTTTGGGACCAAAGGAAATGTTAGACTATAATATTATGTTAAGAAAATCTTTGAGTATAGATATTGAGCATCAATACTTAGCCACAGAGTATGGAAACTTGAATACAGGAGTTCAACTATCTGTTCCTTGGGATTGCTATACTAAACTAATTGATAAAATACCTGTGAACTTCAGAAACTCTAGATTAAATGAATTATTACTAATAAAAGCCGCTAAGCAGAAAGCTATGGCTGGAAAGTTACTAAAAGCTGGATTCCATTTAGGAAAGGTCTAAATCTCCCTGATTTAGGTCTGATAATATTTTCCAATCAATCACACCCCTCTCATATAAATCAACTACAATCTCTTTTTCTTTAGAAGAATGGGGATTGTATGTTTGTGTACTTACAGGAATGTGCCAACTATAAGGACTGTTAAATCCAGCAGTTATTGAAAGTGCTTTAGAAAAGAAATCAAATCCTACCAATGTAAGAGTAGAAAAATTTATTTTCTGTAAAAAGTATTGAATTGCAACGAAACCTGCTGAAGGACGTTGTCCGTTTACTTCATTGTTTTTAGCTCCCACTAAATCGAATATCGATAACAATTCTTTGTCCGAAAACATTTCAACAACTTTATAGTTAGGATAGTGGTCGGGAAGTTTATCAAGGTGTATTCGTGAGCGGTTGAATAATACAGGAATATTATCAGGAAAAAACTTTCTTTTATTATATCGTAAGAATCCAGTTATCCAAATGTCGGTACGCTTACCAACACTATCCCAATTTTCGGAAGTAGGAATACCATTTCCAAATCTCACAACCGTATCAAAACTTTCAATATAATCAGCGAGATTATGTTGTAACATCTCTACTGAATTACCAACTAAAACGATATTTTTTCTTTCTGTAAGTTTCTGTAAATTTTCTTCCATTCGTTAGAGTATCCTAGGTTATCGTGAATATCAAGCCAAGGGCCGCCATCTGTAAAGTGTACTGCCTTTGGATTATTAAAGTAATAATAATTTACCATTGCATTAAATTCTGCAGGTAAATTACCTATTGAATCCGCCCAATTCATTTCATGCAAGTCACCCGCTGGGGCGTAGTTTACATACTCAGTATTAAGTTTCTTACATCTTCTATTATCAAAATACATCAAAGATGACCAGTATTTTCTATAGTACGACATGTTTTGTTTGTCGTTCATCTTAACTTTAGGAGATAAAAAGGAGGGGTGTTGAACGCAATAAACAGAATGTTTTGCGTTTGTGTATTGTACTATTTCTTGGGGGTCACACTTCCACATAAAGTCGCTATCGCAGAAAAGTGCGTTCCCATGAAACATTGAAAGGTGAGGTACAAGAAAGCGAGTGAAAGCAAACTCAGTACTTTCTCCTTGATATGCTCTCTTGTAAATTCCTTCCTCTTTGAGTTTTGATAATACCAATGGTTTTATAGTGTGGTATGTTGCATACCTTTCAATAGAAGCTTTGCATACAGCATAGGCTTCAGGTTGGTCACTATCGAAACCAATGTAAATTATCATCCGTCTTTTAAACTATGACCTAAGTCATTGACATAAGCTTGTCTAGCAGTCTTCATTGCAGCAAGCTGGTTGTCTAAATCTGCGAGTTTTGCATCGCAGTATTGTATTGCGTTAAATAGAGCTAGTTGGTCTTTATTAAAATTTTCCGCATTGTGCTCTATTCCATCTATGGTTATTGAACTCATTTAAATATATCCTGCCAATTGCCTTGTGTACTCGCCTTAGCATACTCGGTAGCACGGTTTTCAAAAAAGTTGGTATGCTCAACTGCGTTGACCTGCATGTCAATCCAAGGTAAAGGGTTATCTGTACTATGAAATATTTTCTTCATACCGATACCTAATAACCTTCTGTCAGCAATATATCTAATATATTCCTTGACTTCTTTTGCTGTCAAATCTGGTATATCTGCTTTATCAAAACAAATATCAATAAAGTTATCTTCTAACTCTACTGTCTTTTCTGCAGCACAGTATATTTCGTATTTTAACTTATCAGTCCATAACTCGGGGTTTTCCGCTATGAAAGTTCTGAATAGTTTTGACAAACCTTCAACATGTAATGATTCATCACGAATACTCCATGTAACAATCTGTCCCATTCCTTTCATTAAGTTATGTCTAGGATAGTTTAGAAGAATAGCAAAACTACTAAATAGCTGTACTCCTTCTGTAAATGCACTATACACTGCCATTGTCTTTGCCATATCAAACGGAGTATTCATACTAAAGTCTTGTAAGTACTCATGTTTCTCCATCATAGCATTGATATCAAAAAACTCTTGATACATGTCATCTGACTTGCCTAAAGTTTCAAGTAGAAGGGAGTATGCTTCTTGGTGTACTGCTTCCATCGCAGCATAACTTACTAGCATCATTCTTACTTCTGGTTGCTTGAATGTAGGTAAGTAGTGGTGGGCATATCCTCCACATACATCTACATCTGCTTGTGTAAAGAATTTAAAGATATTGTCTAGCAATGTCCTTTCTCCTTCACTTAATTTTTCTTTATAATCCTTAATATCATCTTGTAGTGGTACTTCATCTGGTAACCAATGCATTTGCTGTTGCTTTTTATAATTTTCAAATGCCCACGGATATTGAAAAGGTTTATAATATTCTCTTTCTTTTAATAAACTCATTTATCCCTCACAACTTAGACAATCTGATTGTTCAAAGATTATCTCTCTCTTTGCCTGAGAAGTAACATTATCAGCTCTACTGATAGCTTCACTCCTTAGGTAATATAATGTTTTTAAATTTTTTGCCCATGCTAACATATGAACATTGTGTAAATCTCCTTTGTTTACATCAGGCGGGAAGAATAGATTTACACTTTGAGACTGACATATAAATGGCTGTCTTTGTGATGCATGCTCTACTACCCATGATTGATTGATTTCTACTGCTGTCTTAAAGACATCTTTGTCCCAATCTTCTAGCATATCTAAATGCTGTACACTTCCTCGATTTGCAACTATACTTCTCCAAACTTCTTTGTATTCTTCATCGCTTGTACACTTACTTTTAATTATATTATCAAGGTATTTATTCTTTACTAGATTACTTCCAGTCTTAGTTTTTTGTGTATAAGCATTTGCTCTATATGGCTCTATACTTGGTGAAGTATTACCACATAAAATACTTGAACTAGCGTTAGGTGCAACGGCAAGTAAATGTGCATTTCTTACTGAAGCTGTATCATCATCTGGACATGCACCTCTTTGTATTGCTAATTCTCTTGTTGTTTGGTCTGCCCACCTTTTGATGTGTGCAAACATCTCTAGATTTGTTCCCCCTGCCATAGCACTTTCAAATGGTATAGCATTTTTCTGTAAGTAAGCATGAAATCCCATTGCGCCAAGTCCAATGCTTCTCTCCCTTTCGGCACTAAACTTAGCTTTCTCTAGTTGGTCAGGCGCACTATCAATAAAAGATGATAATACATTATCTAACATTCTAACTAAATCGGGAATAAATGCGGGGTGTTCTTTCCACTCGTCATAGTATTCTAAGTTTACACTTGAAAGACAACATACCGCTGTTCTTTCTTCATCTGTAGCAAGAGTAATCTCACTACATAAATTACTATGGTGTACCTTCATACCTTTTCGCTTCTGAAAGTCTGGTAAGTCGTTATTGACGGCATCTTCGAACATGAGATAGGGTTCTCCTGTCTCCATTCTGTTTTGTAAGATTTTAACCCAGAGGGCTCTCGCACTAACCGTTTTAACAGTAAGTTTAGTGTGAGGGTCAATAAGAGGCCAGCTGTCATCATAATCAGGATATTTTGAGGCGTTATGGATAAGTTCCATAAAACTGTCAGGCACCACCACAGCATGGTGTAGGTTAAGACACTTGCGATTAGTATCCCCACCAGTAGGCTTACGAACATCTAGGAACTCCTCTATTTCGGGGTGTGATAAATGTAGATATGAAGCATAGCTACCCCGTCTAGTTACACCTTGCGAGAATGCAAGCATTTCCGCATCTACAACTCTCATGAAAGGTATAGCACCAGTAGACTCAGAGCCTTTTGATGTTTTTGTTCCTGCTGAACGAACATCACTCCAAGTACCACCGATACCACCTCCAAAAGATGATAAGAATGCATTTTCAGTAAAGTGGTCTGTTATACCCTCTCTACTATCATCTACATAATTCAAAAAACAACTAATAGGTAATCCTCTGCGAGTTCCCCCATTAGAAAGTACAGGTGTTGCGAACATGAACCAAAGGTTACTGACATAGTCATATAATCTTTGTGCATGGTCATCATCATCTGCAAAAGCTTCTGCTGCACGAGCGAACGCTTCCTGTGGTGAATTTTCACCAGGTATCATATATCTATCTCTTAGTGTTGCATGAGCAAACTCATCTAAAAGACTGTCTTTACTATAGTCTATCTTCACTGACATAATTTTCCACCAATCCTATAATTTCTTTTGCATGATGGAGAACTGCGCCCTCTACATCATAAGTTAAATCCATGAGTTTAATACCAATCTCAAGTCCTTCACTTCCGAACTCATTTAAGTTCTGTATGAATTTGTACTTTCCTTCGATTGGCAAACTCGCCATAATATCAAAAATATCTCCATATTGTTGAATTAACTGAGTGGCACGCTTTGGGCCGACTCCATCAACTCCTGGGACATTATCGCCTTTATCTCCTGTTAAGCACTTATAAGTAAGAAAGTACTCAGGGTCAAAGTCATAATGTTCATCCCAGTTATGGATAGTTGTTTCTTTCCTAGTTACAGTCGAAAAACGACTTATTTTTGGGTCAACTAGTAAATCCCAATCTTTATCTGATGATATCATCCAAATCTCGTCAAGACCTAAATCTTCTCGATTTTGGCAGATAAGAGCAGCTATATCATCAGCTTCTACTCCTGGATATTTAAGTGTAAGATATCCCTTACGCTTCAGCGTACTCATAGTAGTTTGAAACTCTGCTAGAAACATTTCAAATTCTTTTGCTTCTTCAGGAGTTTGTTCTGCATATCGTTCTTTACGATTTGCTTTGTATTCGGGGTATATCTCTTTACGATAGTTACTACCACCATCGCCAAGTATTACTATTTCCCCACAGTTATAGGACTTTGCCAAAGACTGAACTGTTCTTACATAATCATGCTCGAAGTCGTTGCGTCCTTGATGTTTCCATCGAAAAGCCAGATTGAGTCCATCAACAATCAATAAGTTCCCATTCGGGATCGGCTTTCCATGGCTCGTAAATTGTATCGCCATTTGTAAATTTTACCTTTTGTGTTTCTAAATATTTTTCAGCAAAGGTGACGTAGCACCCTAACCAGTTTATGTACATATGTTTTTTGTAAAGTGGCTTTCTTGTCGTTGCCACATACCATTGGGAGTGGTTTTCTTTGAATATTAGCAAGGGTTCTTGACCCATTTGTTCTGCTTGTTTACAAAGTTTACACCACCACCCAACGAATATATTACTCTTTTGAGTAAAAATTTTATGATTAAAAGCCATGTCCTTGTAGTGTTTGACCTCAATAGTAAACAGGTTGTGTTTGTGTGGCACCATTAAATCTCCTTTAACTTTACCACTACCACTTCCTGGTGTTTGAACAAAATCTTCGCCTGTTATTCTTTTCAACATAGCGGCAGCTTTTATTTCTGCATCGTGTCCCTTTCTTCTACTATTAACCAATCAACTTCTCCAAGTCTGTGTAACCTCCAATCTTTTCGCCATCTACAATAATCTGCGGAAATGTTCTAGCAGTTGGAAATAATGTTCTTACATCCCCTGCTTGAAACTCTTCTCCCATCATATTGTAAACTACTTCGTGTCCTTTTTGTTCTGCAAGATTTTTTGCTCTTACACAATACGGACAGTTAGGAATACTATAGATTTCAACTTTCATTTGATTTTTCTTCTGCTTCAATCATTTTATCTTTGATATCTACTTCCCCATCCCAGTTCTTATCTTTACCGATAAGTATATTCCACCATTTAGTTATGAATCTAAACATGATATATTATCCTCTTTAATTATTTCTATTTTTTCAAGTAATGGGTGAGTCCAACCATGAGATACTAAATATGTATTTAGTCTTTCTTCTTTGAGTAGAACTTCCACTACCTTTTCCTTGCCTTGCTCGTCTAAGGCTTGATTAACCTCATCTAAGAAAAGCACATTAATTTGACTTCTACTTATAGATGTCATAAGTTTTCGTATTGCAACTAATGTCGCAATGTTTACTCTTGCTAGTTCTCCACTAGATAGCGCGAGTATATCTATAATGTTTCCATTATCAGATACTTCTACATTTAACTTATCATTTTCTACTACGAAATTGATACTAAATCTACCATCTCCAAACTCTGCAAGATATTCATTTGTCATTAGCTCTAGTTCTTTTACTAATGATTCTATTTTATAGGCCAGTAGCCCGTTCGTAGAAAATGCTTTTTTAAGCGTTTCAAGTGCCGCCAACTGTTCTTCTTTATCTGATAATTCAGATTCAAGCTTATCAAGTTGACTTTGAAATTCGCTAGTCTGTTCGAGTATAATTCCAATTCTGGTGTTATGTCTTTCTCTTTTCTCATTTTCTTCTATTACCTCTTCCAAAGCAGATTTACTATGGGCAATCTTTTCACGTAATTCTGTAACTTGACTTTGAAGGTCGCTTTCGGCAACGATACTTGTTGTGAGTTTATGGTCGATAGACCTGTAGATATTTTCCCACTCTTCGATTTCTCTCTTTGCTGTCCTATGTAACGCATTTGCTTTCTCCAATTCATGTAACTTTGCCCTGTCTTTATCAGCAAAATGTTGACATTGCTCTGCTCTCTCGGTGTGTTCTTTTACCATTCTGTTAACAAAATTTATATCTATTTCTTGTTCACAGGTTGGACACTCCATATCTTCCATACCCGCTAGGGTTTCATACTTTTGCAACATTTTTTCTTCATGCATCTTTTCTGATTTCCAGGTTGCTGCTGAAGTAATATATTGTTTTAATTCAACTTCTTCAGGATGTTCTGCCAATAATCTTTTATACTCATGTAAATCTATATTATTAAGCTGGTGTTTAAGTTCATTATTAAAATTTATTTTTTTATTCTTTTCGGAGATATTTTCAATCTCTATTAATAAAGACCGTAAAGATTTCTCTTCTTCTTCCGAATAAAATGGTAAATCCATTTTCGATAGTATATTGGTATTTTCCAAAAAATTATCTTCTAACCATTTTGCGATTGTTGCAATTTTCGCATTGATAGTTGTAACTTCACTAGAATTTACCCTTACTGCTTCTTTGAAAGTCTCAAAGAACGATACATACTCGTCTAATTTTAAGAGGTCGATTAAGAACTTCTTACGGTTTGTATCAGTAGCAGTTAAGAACTGTAAAGACGCATTAGTATTCTGATAAACTAACTGTGAAAATGTTTTGAAATCAATACCAAGAACTTCTCCTAATGTTTTATAAGTATTAGAAGCTGTGTGAGAACTAATGTCCTCTCCATTCTTTGTTAGTTTACATTTTAAAGTAGCTCTACGAGATACGCTAATGCTATAATTGTCAGCGTCCACGGAAAAATCCAAAGTAATATCATAACCTTTGTTAATATACCTGTTCGCGATGTCTGCTTTTTTAACATTCTTACTATTTTTATTAAATAAAACTTCTTCTAGTATTAGAGGTATTGATGATTTACCTACACCATTTGTACCAACAAGTTGTGTAAGTGTAGACTTATCTAAGTCTATCTCATTATCTTCTCCATACGAGAAACAGTTATCCCACTTCAGTTTTTGTAGAATAATCATTAAAAACTCCCATTAATTTTTTTATTTTTGTATCATCAAGAGATAAGATTTCTTTTAAATACATACTTAGTTCATCAGAGATAGTCATTTCACTACTTAAACTTAAAGTAGCTTCTGTCTCTCTTTTGACAACTTTCTTGTCTAGTAAATCAGAGTTTTTGATTTGTGCTAAATCTTGTACATCTCCTTCTATTTCATAAATCGTATGATGAAAGTCAGTCTGTACCATTTCATCGGGACTTGTTACAGTCTTTCTGATTAATTGTGGTAAATCAAATTGATGCCATGTCCACTCCCAATGGTTAAGAGGGTTAATAACTAGATAACCCGTTTGGACTTCATTACGATGAAAAGATGTTGTCATTGGACTACCAGGATATACAATATTTCGTTGAGTATTCTCGTGAGCATGTAAGTCTCCAGCAAAGACAGTTTTAAACTTATCAAATCTTTCTAAATCTACTTCTGGGATAACATGAGGAGGTATCTCACCCCTCACATGAGTAAAGACAACAGCTGCGTCTATACTTTCTATACTACCCTTTCTATGCAAATCTGCATAAGGTAAGATTGCCCAGTCATCTTCGTAGTATGTTTCTGTAATAACCTGAACATGTGGGTTCAGTTCATTTGTTACTTTCTTTAAATTATCAAAGAAAGTTTTATTTTTTCTTGTGGCTTCGTGGTTTCCATCATAGATAATTGTTCTTACTTTACAGTTCTTTACAAAATCAAAGTATAAAGTAAGTTCATCCATGCTGGGGACTCGGTCAAACAAGTCCCCACCAATGATGTGAGTATTAACATTATGTTTATCTATAGCTTCTTGCACTTGTTCATAAAACAACTGATATCTAGTACATGCCCATGGTAGGGGTACATTCTTTTGTCCTAATTTAATATGCCAATCTGCTGTAAATAAAATCATGCTACAAAGTCATCTCCTGGTTGCCATTCACAACCTGTAAGACCGCCAGCTTTTATGCCTTGTAAAGTTCTAAGAACTTCTTCTGCATTTCTGCCTGTGTCTAGTGTATTTACGCTTACATGCTGTACTATATTATCTTTATCAATAATATAAGTGGCTCTATAACAAACTCCTTCGTCTTCATTAACTATTCCTAGTGCCGAAGATAAACCTAGTCCACAATCTGCGGCTAGTGAGTGTTGTATGTTTCCAATAAGGTCATTATCTTGTTTCCAAGCTAATTTACAGAACTCGTTGTCTCCACTTATACCAATAACATTAGCATCTTCTACCAAGCAATCCATTCCAGAAATTTCTGTAGGACATATAAAGGTAAAATCTTTAGGGTAGAAGTAAATTACAGTGTATTCATGTTTAGTAGGTTGATAATTCTCATTTACTGATACTTTTACAAACTCATTTAATTGATTTACACCCTGCAAGTCAAATGCAGGAAACTTCTCACCTACGCCAATCATGATACGTCAAATTCAGAATCTACTTCTGATGGTGCGTTGCCGCCCTCAGAATCTGTGACTCTTCTTAATAGTTCTAGTTGAGCGTCTGCTGTAGGTCTAGGAAGGACATCGTCCATAGACTTTAGATTTGCAACTAAGTCTTTCTCCCAGTCCTCAAGTTCTCTTGGTTTACACTTAAGAACTTGTAATTGATATTCGACATTAAATACCTGTGGGCCAGTCTTCTTTCTTTTGAAATGGATATCATATCCTGTGACTGGGTCTGTTGGGTCTCCCAACTCTTCCATAGCTACTATCATTTGGTCGAATAGTTTTCTTTTTAAATTCAAAACTTTAACAGCTTTATCAGAGTAGTCTATACACTGAACAGCATAAGACCATCCACATTTTAAATCTGGGTAGAAGTCACGAACATGGTCATGTTCTTTGTTGTTAAAGGTTTCTGAATTACGGTCAAATGATAAACACTCCATAGGAATATTTTTACCATTCTCCCCTTTAATCCAATAGACATATCTAGGTAGTAAGTCACCTACCATTCTTAAGTGGTGGTCTTCTCTACCTGCATAGTTATAGGTTTCGATTTTTTCTTTTTGGGCTGAGCCCTTGGTTTGGTTGAATCCAATTGCCATTTTTATTCTCCTGTTGTCTCCTCAAACATAAAGTGTACCCGTCCTTCTTTTAGTTCAAGCAGTCTATTATTATTTATAATTTCTTCTGATATCGGTGACATCAGAAAATCTAGTGTGGTGTCTTTTGTATTTACATAGTTGTGATAGTTGCGAAATGATGCGACACCTGCATATTCTGCCACCTCTTTATCACTAAATGCTCGTCCTCGTTCAAGTAAATCTTTCGGGTTAAGAAGATATGACTTGCCTCCGAACTTATACTTGTAAAACTTAAAAGTTTTATCATAGTAATTTTTTGGTGGAATTTTATAGGTTATAATCCTAAGTATCTGAATGATGTCTCCAACATTCCCTTTGCTTATTTTTACAATCTTATTCCAGTCAAATAGTAACATATATTATAACACTTTTCCGAGATGTTGTCAAGAACTATTTTTCTGTGCTTCATCAGAACCTAAAGTTCCTGGATTAGGAGCATTTGATTGTTCTATATCGTTCATATCTCTTTCAATTTTCTTTTTAACTTCTTCTGGAGCCAATGTTGCATGTACTCCAGCCATAGCCATATCTATCAATTTACCTTGAAATATATGACTTCCACAATGCATAAGCTCTACCATAGGTAGTGCCCAAATATCTATGCCCATATCTCTACAGTATTCCGAGAACATATAATCCTCACTTAGATATCTGTTTTGGTCATTGATTATGCAATCAAAATATGCCATTATTCGTTCCCCATGTTTAAACTCTCCCTCTCTTAAATGGTCTGGAGTGTATAATCTTTCAGGGTGTTCTTCATTGTATTTTTCAAATACTGACCTATGTATAAACATAAATCCTGTTGCACCTTCTTTTATTTTTACAGGCTCGAATATAGGTGCTTGTCCATCGGGGTACTCATCTGGTAAAGGATTGAATACCATATCTCCTGCTACTTTTTCCAATAATGTAGGGTCATTATCGTACATACCGCTTTTAGCTGCATGTAATACTTTTTCCCACGCTATTGTTTTCTTTGGATATAAACCACAGAAGACTTTTAAGTCATCTCTAGTAGATATCAAATGCCACATATACATTAAATCCATTGCTCCCCAAGCTATATCACTATCAACAAAGAATAACCAGTCAGCGTCACTTTTCATAAAGTTAGCCGCACAGTAATTTCTTGCTCTAGTAATTAAACTTTCATTGAACATATAATAGATTTGTAACTGCAAACCATGTTGCATAGTAACTGCTGTTGTGTCCATTAATGATTTAGTGTAGAGTCCATGACATTGTCCACCATACATTGGTGTTGCTAAGAATACTTTATTCTTTTGCATTGCTTGTATATCAAGTTGAATTTCTTTCTTCTCACTCATAGTATATTTACCTCGTAATCTTGTCTCATGTAGTAGCCCAGTCTTGCATTTGCTTGACGAGCCGCTGTTTTTCCTTTGAGATGAATGTCTACAACAACTGGTTGTCGTTTTCCTTCTTTCTCTCTTATTATTCTTCCGATTAGCTGTGTAAGTAAAGGTTCATTATTAACTGGTGTACCAAGTACTAAACAACTTAAATCATTCAATGAGATACCTTCGGAGAAAATGGACTGTGTTCCAAATAAAATATTTTTATCTCTTTTTATTTGTTCCATAGTTTTCTCTCTTTCAGTAAACTCCATGTCTCCTGTTATAGAGACAGCTTTGTCGCCACAGAGGTTAGCACAGGCTTTTAGAAAAGCCACTCGATCTGACACTACTAAAACTTTGTGTCCCTCTGCAGCATACTTAGCCGCTATCATACTTACACTATGAACATATTCTTCATTATATGCAAGATGATTTATTCGTTCAGCCCAAGGCGTAAACGAACCATCTAAAAACCTAATATCTGACTTTACAATATCAATCTTAGGTATAAGATAATTTTCTTTTGGTGGTTTCATTACATTGTGACCAAAGTAATCTCTAAAAACCACATGGCGTCCATCTTTTCTTTCTAGTGTTCCTGTCAACCCGACTTTATAACGAGCAGGCATTTCATCAACAATCCGAGTAAAAGTCGGACTACTAACATGGTGCATCTCGTCTAAAATCACAGTTCCAAAAACTTGTTTGATGTCGTCCATTTTTCTGTACAAACTCTGAATATTCCCTACAACGATTGGGGACGAAGTATCAAAGCTACCTGACCCGATTCTCCCTGCTTGTATTCCAAAACAATTTTGTACGTCTTTTTCCCACTGATTTCTTAAGTTAGTTGTGTGGGTAACAACTAATGTTTTTTGACCTAACTTCTTAGCTATAGCCAAAGCCGTTATTGTCTTTCCCCAACTTACCCAAGCGTTAATTATAGAATTGTCATCAACCTCGTCATGTACCCTCTGTTGGGAAGGTCGTAAAGTATACGCAAAGTTTGGTAGTTCTACTGGCGAGGTTACTCGCTTATCGATTATTTCGTAATCATCTGGGATTAAATCCACTCTTCCCATAGGTATGGAGATTAATCCATCTCTAATAAATCGTATTGTTTTAAACACAATAGGTGGGTCGCTAGGAATACGAGGGGCAATAGTATACGTTAGTTCCTTCTCTATACTATTATGTAAATCTTTATTTACACTCATGTATATTCTGTTTAACAATACTGCCTTCATAAATTTGAGATATATTCTAAGTCTTGTAATTTCCACAAACGAACTAACTCTTTATGATTGTTGTCCCAAGGCGATGACCATCCTACTTTCTGCTTTCTAGTACGAACATGCTCTGGAAGATAGTCTTTCATTACTTCTCGTAATAAGTATTTGTAAGTGCCTAACTGATAATCTTTATGTTTTTTGAACTTAACTTTACTATTTATTTCTAAAATATATCTTAGAAAACTTTGAGATAAGAATACAGGTCTACTTTCCATGCCCCACATACCGCAGGTTTGGTCAGTAGTAAGTATATTCTGCTCAGAAGTGCTTACTAAATCATACCATAAAGAATTATTTTGATGGTCAGTTTTACTAAATATCTGTCTTGGTATCCACTTTTGTCTTATAGAATACTGTTCTATTGTTTCTTGACAGTATGCATCTTCATAGTATCTATCATGATGTTGGTATCCTGTAAAAAGTTCATCTGCACTATCGCCTGTAAGAATAACTTTACAGCCATCTCTACTAGCAGCTTTACATAATGCAAATCTAGGTGCTCGTCTATTCATATCTACCCAAGGATAGTGTGTCATATTTAGCCACATCCTATCGTAATGAGTGATAGAACTATACTCTAGTTTTACAACTTTATAAGGTATTCCCCATTCTTTACAGGTTTGTATTGCCATTTTTGATTCTTTTCTAAATGCGTTATGGTCATGATACTTTGCGCCCCCTCTGCTGTAATCACAAATGTATGCAGTTAAATCTAAATCTGTATCTTTTAGTATTCCTAATGCACAAGTACTATCTAGTCCTCCGCTAAGAAATATTCCTGTTTTTTGTTTGTTTTTTGCAACTTTCTTTATACTACTTACTAATCTTTGTCTAAAGTCATCATAATTTATTTTCTTACTATTTATTCTATAACTTCCCCATAAATTTTTATGTTGTAATGTATTAGTATTTAAATCTAGTGTATATGTTGAACCTGGGGCTACTTTTATAGTATCTTTAAAAGGACTAGCATTTCCAATCCATAAAGGATTATTTATAAACTGATTGAATATTCTTTCATTTACTACTTTATGTTCTACACTTCTTAAAGAAGTTGTTATTGTAAAGTCTGTTCCTTTTTTATGAATCCATAAGGGTTTTGTTCCAAAATGGTCTCTACCAAAGATAAGTTTATTGGCTTTTCTATCATAATATACAAATGAGCCATGAAAGTCTGTATTGGAAATAAATTTAAAACCAAACATATCTAATCCATTTCCCAAAAATGCAGTATCATTACTTATATTAGAATCATACATTTCTCCATTGAACACTAAGATATTTCCTTTCTTTGTTTTGAAAGGTTGTAATTGATGTTCTCCATTAATATCTAATAATACATGTCCGAATCCAATCTTTTCATCTGCCCAGTACCCTGTATCATCAGGGCCTCTAAACTTCTGTTTATTCATTAGAGTCTCTAGTTCATTTATTCTAGTTGTAACAACGAATCCACACATTACATTTGTTCCTTACATGGTAGCCATATTACTAAACTTTTCTTATCTCCTTCAACTAAAGGAGTGACTCTATGCATTGTATCGCTTTTGTAAAAAACAGCTCCTTTATAAGGGGTTTCTATATTGTGCCCTTTTACTTGAAAGTCTGCGCCTTTATACTCCTCTTTTGGAGTTATGTTTATAGACACAGAAACAGTAGAGATTCTACCCTCTGCATGCCAATCTAATCCTTGTCCAGGGTTGCAATAATGCATTATCTGTGCATACCATTTCTTTTGAAAATGTAAATCATTTCCAAAGTTTTTTCTTGCTATGCTCAAAACTTCATCCATCCAATGAAACTTTTGGTAAATAGTATAATACTTTCTATTTACTCTTATCATGTCTTTATTGTTAACTTTTAGTCCAACTTCTATAGTATCATTTTCTACTGCATACTTACAGTAATTATGCCAAAAAGCACACTGATGGTCTGAAAGAAAGTTGTCTATAGTCATTATCATGCTACTACTTTATACCTTAAAATTGTGTGTGTTTGTAAATCTTCCCATTTTTGAAACTCAACATCATAACATATTACTGTGTCTCCTGATTGAGCCTTTATATGATTAGGTACTTCCATATACTTCTCATTTAAAGTATACTCTCTATCATATGTCTTACCTGAACTTAATGATTCAAATTCAATAAGAACAACATGATTTTCTAATTTTTGTCTTAATTTTTCTATATCAACCATATTCTCTCCATAATTTCTCGTGATAAATGTATGCCACTATTTTGGCTACACTATCTATTACAGCTATACCAGCTGCTAACTTATAATCTCCTAAAAATACTATTGAAATAGCAAATGTAATTAGCATAGCAATAGCACGCCATGAAAACGCTTTATAAATATCTTGTTTAATTAAATTTTTCTCCATGTGTCTTTTTTCTGTTCGTCTGAATACTCCCATATTTTCCAAGGTATTCCTTTTTTGTATAAAACACCGCACCAAGATAGTCCTTGAGCTGGTGGTCTTGCATGTACAAAAGGAAAAGGTATATCTTTTAGCCATATAACTGTTGCAATATCTTTCTTTTCTACTTTTCTTATTTTGTGATATTTGAGTGCAGTTGTTTCTGTTTTCTCATTATACCAATAAATACCATTAGTATCTATAAAATGTTTTCCTCTATGTTTTAACATTCCAACTTCATCATCAATCATATATCTAAGTGGATATAGACTTTTCATTGGAGTCTGTAATCTTCTCATACCTAAAGTATCCCCTATCATATTAGTATCATCTACTACTTGGTCTCCAATAAGAAGTAATCCATCTATTTCTTCAGGCTCTTCTGATAGGATATAACAAGGGTATTTTATTGTTGCCATTTGAATCCATTGTAACACTTTGCCCAGTTCATTGTAAGCCAGTCAAAACTTCTATCTTTTATAGATATTTTCCATATTATTTTTTCTCCTGCTTGAACATTTACTTTATGGTCAACTGTTGTGTCCATAATATAATCTTTGTAAACATACTTTCTAACATGGTCGTGTCTATTACCAAACTCATGTCCTTTAGGCAAAAAATATGTGCATGAGGTTTGCCAATTTTTCAACCCCCATATAATAGCACACTTTGTTCCTTTATCTGTATGCCAATCTAACTCTGAATTTTCTTTTAAATACACAAAACTTGTTGTATACTTACAATGGTCTAGAAAAGGCATACATTCAATAAAACCTGCTATTTCTTTATCCATGTACTTTCCAAACTGATATTCTTCTACTACCTTTCCATCTTTATGTACATACGGATTTCTTTTTAATTTTTCTGCAATAGGAAGCATATACTCAGCATCTATATTAAGGTTTATTTGAACTATGTTTTCGTATTTTGGTGCCTGATATGTTTTCAATGTTTTCCTCGAATCTTTCTTGCTCTATTGCATACCCAACCTTTCTTCCATAAGTAATGTTTACTATATTTGGAACAGGTTTAATTTGTACTATACCAGCTAAATGTGCTAGTTTCTCTTTTAAATTTTTCTCTACTTCATATGCAGAATATGGGTTATCTTCATCCCATTCCATACTTCGAATCTGCACTTGTACTTGTGGCGCTTTCTGTAAACATCTTTCTAATAATGCTTGATGTCCTTCATGCCAAGGTTGCCACCTACCTAGCATTTGTACTGTAGGAGTTTCATCCTTCCATATTCTTTGCCCTATGCTCCAACATACATCAACAGGGTCATCATCATCCCACTCATGTATATCGAAATCATACTCAGTCCACTCAGGCCACTGAAATATTTTGTTAGTATCTTCATACTTACTCTCTACTACTGTTGACATAAATATAGTTAGGTCAGCATCAAACTGCTCTCTACCTGACTTGTATGGACATATAAAATCCACCAATGCAATTCTACCACTATCTGATACTGCATTTGCTTTATTCAACATTCTTCTAAACTGTCTCCAACGACCTGGTTCTGAGAAGTCCCAGTCGTTAGCTTCTTTACGCATTTCATCTGCGTTTATATGGACAACTCTATCGCCCATTCGTTGTTTTATAGCTTTACACAGGTAAGTTTTACCTGCTCCAGACTGACCAAAGATTAATACTTTCACTTTTTATCTTTCTTTCTCCAATCTTTTACCCATTGTGCTCCATCTCTTTCTGCGTCTACAAATATAGCATTTGTAAATGCAAGAGGTAGTAATACACATACATGGACAATTATGCTTGTTACTGTACTATATCCTAACCAACCGATATAATATGTTGCTAAAAATCCGAAGTATACACTCCACATTGTAAATAATACTAACATAAAATAAGTCTGTAAACTTGGGTCTGGAATATATTTTAATGGATTGTATCTAGCATCCATTACTAATCTCCATGAGTCTACTACCCATAAGATAAATTTTTTAATTCTCAATTTCTTTCTCCACTATTTTTTGTATATCTTTTAATTTATACCACAGTCCCGAATACATAGACTCTCTACCATCTGCGTATACTACTGTATATCTTTTGTACCCATAAGGTCTATCGGAAAATATTCTAGCAAATAGATATAATCCGTCTTTGTCGTATGAACACTCTAGTAATCTCACTTCATTGTTTCCTCAATGAATTTTCCGATTGTGTTTATTTCTTCTTCTGATAACATGCCTGCTTGTGCCCACATGGTTGATGACATTGCCCCTACTTCACCTCTATTCTTATATGTAGTCAATCTGTCAATGATATAATCTGCTGACTGACCTTTGAGTGCTGGAAATACTGCCATACCTTGACCTTCGTTTCCATGACATGCTGCACAACCTGCCCATAAACTTCTGATTGATGAGAACTCATCTTCTGCAGCAAGAGCTTGCTTTGCTTTTAGTATATCTACACTTGTGCCGTTAACTCTAACATATTCTTCATAACACTCTCCATAACATGAGTGTCCGCCCCCATATCCAGTATACTCTAGTTCGGGGTATATTTTAAGTGTAAAGAATCCAAAGATTACAGATACACCTAACATTGTCATTCCTAATTCTCTCATTTTACTCCTCGTAAACAAACACCCAGTTCTTTCTACCAGCTGCATCTATATTTGTTGATACTTCTCTAGCACCTAAATCTATGAATGTTTGTCTCCCGCCCTCATACATGATTTCACACATCATATTAGGACTTCCTAATTGTTTTCTACAAAACTCTTTTGCGTTAGGCCAGTCATATGTACTGCCCCCTATTGATTTATACTCTCGTTCCCACACTTGTCTACGAAAAGCTGGATACTTGTATTCTGTTCCATCATCTCCTACAAATGTTTTATTTGTGCATAAAGCATTTACTCCAACCATAAGTTGTGGCTCAATACCTTTTACTGTGTCATATGACATCATATAATACTGATTCTTGTCGTAATGAGCTTCAAGGTCTTGGTAGCAAGTTCCATTGTCTACTATAAACCCTTGTATTCTTAACTGTATAATTCTATACAATTCATCAGTTGTTAACTCGTCATAATGTTTTATTACTGTTACTAAACTCATAATCCGTACAACTTCCCAAACTTACCTAAACTATAATCATCTGCAACATCAAAGTCACAACCTACTGGAGCATCTGGTATGGATAGTCCTCTATCTTTTTGGATAAACTCTTTCAGTTTCTTACTGTATAATTCTATCTCATCTTCAGGAACTTCTGCAAGTATAGAGTCATGCACTAGAGCAAATATCTTTGCTTTCATTCCAGTCTTACGAATATACGCTTGTGTTTCTATAGCACCAAGTAAATTGATGTCTGATGAAACTGACTGAACTAAGGCATTAACACCACTACGCACTTCATGTGCAGCGATTCCCTTGTCTTGCGAGAATACATTTGGTAATCTTCTTTTTCTACCAAAGTGTGAATATATGAAACCATTTGCTTGAATAAACTTCTGCATATTGTTTAGCCATTCTCGTAGTTTAGGGAAGGCTTCAAAATAATCTTTAATAACATTATTGGCTTCTTGCATAGTAAATAGAGTTCCACTATCTTTTGTTACTTGTTCACTAATCTTCTTCGGCCCAGCTCCATACATAATACCAAAGGTAACTGCCTTTGCTTGTTGACGCTTATCGCCATACAGTTCTGCAACTTCTTCTACTTCACAAGGAAGTCTAAATACTTGTTTCGCAATCGTACTATGGAAATTACCACCAGATTGGAATACTCTCATTAGACCTTTATCATTTGCAAGTACAGCCGCACAATATACTTCTGCGGTTGTTAAATCCATTGCCACTATCTTGTTTCCAGCTTTTGCTTTTATACAGCCTTTGACAGTTGGATTATCTCTTGGAAGCTGTTGCATATTCAGTTTACCACTACTACTCAATCTACCACTGGTTGTACCGTGAAGATTGAAGTTTGTACGAAGTCTACCATCTCTATCAAGATTAGGAATAATTTTATCAAGATATGTATTCTTGATTTTAACTTTCTGTCTTATCTCTAGAATATGTTTTGGTACTTCATGTTGCTCTGCTAGTAATCCTAATACTTCCGCATCAGTACTATCAGCACCAGTACCCGTTTTCTTACCCGTTGGGGCTAAGCCTATGTAGTCAAACAATAGACTTCTTAGTTGTAGTGTAGAGTTAGGATTGAATCCACCTTTTGCTTTGATAAATGCTTTGACTTCAGGAAACTCCTGCAAAGCATCAACAGCTGCTTGTATATCTTCACCCATTCTCTTTTGCCCAAACTCTAGTCGAGTAAGGTCAAAGGGCACTCCATTAGATTCTACATCTTTTAAGAATCTTACTCCTTCTACTAATATATTTTTGTATACCCAATATAGTTTTTCATTCTTTAATATTGCGTTTTCAAACTTTTCAAATAAAATAAAGGTTACGATGGCATCCATTGCAGCATAGTACTGCATAGTATCAAAAGGTATCAAGTCATAACTGAAGTCTGCTTTTAGCACTCCTGTTCTTTTCTTGTAGTCTTGAATCCAGTTATCAAGTTCTGCCTCGTAATCCCCATAGTCTGTATGTTTGATAGCGAGTTGTTTTAGCCCATGTGTTCCTGGGTTTTCGTCAAACATATAATGCATAAGCATGGTATCTTCAAAGTTTGGAAACTTGAAGTTGAAATGATATTCAAACCATTGTAAATCAAACTTAGCATTGTGAAAGACTACTCTTTTCTTGTCGAATAACTCTTGCATGAGTGTCTCCGCTGTATCGTCTATACACTCGCAGTCTACATAGACTCCATGTTCTTTTTTGTATGACATAGAAAAACCAAGCATATAACCATCTCTACAGTATAATGCTGATGTCTCAGAGTCAAGTGCTATGAAATTGTTATCATGTTCTATCGCATCTTGTAGATACTTATGTAATTCTTTTGTATCTTGTATTCCAAAGCATCTGTCTTTGCCTAGTGATTTTTGTACTAAATCTCCGCTTACATATCCCGATATACTCTCAACAGCTTCCTCGAACGACTTCTTTGCCTCTGGTCTGAACTTTATCATTGCAGGGTTAATTAAAGCCAAAAACTTATCATCAATTATTTTTCCATTGTACTCTGTTATTGATGTCTTTCTCGTGAACTGTTTGAAAGGCTCGGAACCTACTAGAATGAGCCAATCGTACGCATCAATATCGATTTCGATATCAACATCTCTTTTCAAAATTTTCTGTTTTGAACTGTCACTACATAAAGCATATCTATCGCAATCAAAGTCAAAGTACTTAGTATAATTAGTACTTGACATTGTTTTTTCTATTATTGCTATTTTACCCATATAATTTTTGTTTTAACCTCTCTATTTCAGGTGAAGTCAAGTTGCCAGGGTCTACATTATCTCGTAGTTTTACTACTCTTGCACTTAACTCTAGTTTCTCAGCCAAGTCTTTTGCTTGCTCAGCTGCTCTTATGCCCGCCTCATCCCCGTCAAACATAATATCTATACCTTGAACGCCTTGTAGCTTGAGTAGACTTAGTTTGACCCAATTCACTTGTTGTGTGCCAAATGTGCACACTGTATTTTTGAGACCTTTGTCCCAAAGGTTAAGAGCATCAAATATGCCCTCCACCAATATAACTCTATTCTGTATTGGTTTTATTTTAGCTGGACAGAATGGCATCTCAGCACCATTCGGATAAATATAATACTTATTCATAGATAAGTCGTCCAAGCTTCTACCAATCAGAGCCACTGTCTTTCCTCGAATGTCACGAATGGGAAAGATGATACGATTCTCAAACTGGGGAACATTCCATGTGAACGCATCCCATATGTCGAGAGTCTCCTCAGATATATTTCTGAGTCCACCACCTTTCCATTTCACTCTATCCTTTGGGAGTTGGATACCGACAGTTTCGCTTTTAACTTTATTGATTGATTCTTTAATACGATGCATACGAACTTCCATAGGGGAAGAAGGTGCACCAAAATAGGTAAACAAGTTACCCTTATAGCCACATGAAAAACAATGAAATATACCTGTAATTCTATCCACTCTCATAGAAGGATTAGTGTCATCATGCTCTGGGCTCAGACAAGAGATAATAGCGTCTTTACCTGAAAGACGATATTGAATTTTCTTTTCTTGTAAGAGTTCTTCAGCTATCATAATTACATATATTATAACAAAATTTTAAGGATTTGTCAAGAACTATTTTCCACATACTTGGCTTTTACATTCCAAGAGTAGCCCTTTCTAGTTATTGTATACTGTCCTCCATGACACTTAATTATATTCTTGCCTGTATACTCAGCTACAGCTACTGCTGCTGTACCACAACTTTGGACATATCCTACTCCTTCTTCATGTACAACCATAAATACACTATCACCACGACTATCCCAACAGATTATTTGATTTTGATTCTCTTCATCATCTATGGTGTCCACTATTGTATGTGTTATGAAATCGTTTCTTCTCCAACAATCTACCTGATTTGGAGTATCTTCTTTTCCAGCAGGGTGTGTTGGAGCAAGAATACTTATTTCATTTCCAGGAGCTTCAGCTATATCTGCATTGTAGCAAACATGTGCTATACTACCATCAACATTCCATGTTTCTCCTGTGCAAACATTTCTCCATTGGTCATATCCATGCCCTGGCTCAATATCATAACCCCAATCATAAGTTGGTGGTACATCTGCTAAGATTATTACTTGTCCGTTTACTTTAATTTTGATTTGTGTTTCCATTCTAATTCATCTCCTAATGCTTCGTGGTCTAAAAATGTTGGGTCGTCTTCATAATACATTGACTTCCATACTAATTCTGCCATTTGAAACCAAATAGCAATTGCTTTGTTTCTAAAATCTTCATCGCCCCATAAGTAGTATAATAACCACCAATCTTTATCAAATCTACATACTCTTATTTCTCTATCATGTAGTTCAGGAACTTCAGTTAATGCCCTTAGTCTTTGACTACCTGCTATGGGGTACCAGTTTGGCATACATAAAAAAGGAGACCGTATGCCTTCTTTTATTAGTGCTGCTTTTAGTGGTTCATTTATCGGCACATCTTTAATATTTTCTTGTACCTTTTGTTGTTCTAGCATCCATCCCACTGTTCTTACATACCAAGTATGTGGAGGTAGTGGTACTAGTTCTGCTGTTGTTCTACTTACTCTATCGTTTGCCATCTTTCAAAATCCTTTTTATAATAATCATATATTAACTCCGTTACATACTGTTTATTGTACGGAGGTATTGTTCTATTAGAGTTGTGTAGATGTCTTACTGGATATCCCATTGCTTCCATGCATCCTCCATCCTCTAGCCTGTAAACTTTTACTTCGGGTTCTCTATAATAAACCCATGCTGGTAGATACATTATATGGTAACTACCTAATCTTACTTCACTTTTTTCGAAGTAATCTAAATTTTGTACTGTTCCATAGTAAGCGCCATTCATTAATGAACTAATCGCTTTTTCACTCCATGTTACAAAATCCCAATCAATTATAAAATTATAATTCATATTGTGTTTATAAAGACTTTCCCATCTTTTTAATGGGTGTCTTATCTGTGTAAAGTACTCATAGTTTGGGTACTGCAATGCTAGTTGGTCATAAGTTGCATGTATATTATTATATGAAAATATACGAGAGTGTCTTCTATCTTGAGTATAATCTTCTCTAGCAAAATCTGCATTTAATCTGCCTTGCCAACTTCTATGTAGCATTAGTCTTTGTTTATCTATGGTGTAATAATATTCTGCAATAGTTTTACTTACAGATATACCACCACATTTTGGTATATGAATAAATCCTTTACGCTCCTGATGAATCAGCATTTAGTAAATCCTCCATAGCTTCTTCATAGATAGGTCTAAACTCCTCTAGTGTAGGGAACTTTATTTTTACTGCACTGTCTACATTACTGTAGGCAAGTTCGGCACAGTGTATATGCCATGCTTCTTCTAACTGTTTTTCTGTGTATAATATCATAAGTCGTACGTGTCTTCTCCTGTTGTCATAGTTTCTTTTAGTTCTGAACGTTCATCTGGGTCTAAGGCACTATGCGGACCAATCTTCAGTGTTTCCCAGTTCATTTCTGATGTAAAGTTTTTCACTGAACCACTCCTCATCTTATCACATTTGAACTTAATTGTAGGCTCTTCGTCTCCCCAATGCTGTATGCTATAAGCTGCATCTACAGCATCCAAGATTCCTTTCGCGAATCTTGCCTCTCCTTTCTCATTAGTCTGGAAAGCGGAGAGAACCAGAACTTTGCTCTCTTGCGCGAGAGCTTTGAGACCTTTTGAAATCTCAATTTGCTCAGTCCAATCATACTGACCTGAACGACCTGGTGCGTTGTGGCGTCTTACCTGGTTTAGATAATCTACTATTACTACACCCAGATTTGGTAACTGGGCTTGTTTCTGTCTTACTACGCTAATTATTTTAGCTAAAGTAAGTGAAGGGTCGTAGTGAACATCTATTTGAGGAATGTCTGCTAACTTATTTCTAGTAAGTTCGTAATGAAACTTATCGAAATCTTGGTGGTCTTTCCACTCTGCTAGTGCTTCTTCCCCATTGTTGAATCTAGCAGCCCACCAATCAGCAATCTTGTCCCACTCCATTGGAGTTAGATTTTTTGCTTTGATACGACCACTATTGATTCCACACTGAATACCACAAATTCTTTGTAGCATTTGTCTAGTGTCCATCTCTATAGTAAAGTATAATGCTGATGCACCTCTTGCTTGAGCTGCTGCAGCAATGTTACAACAAGTAAACGACTTACCACCACCACGGTGTCCGCCAACAACTACCAAATCTTTGGGAGAGAATGTGTAGTCCAAGTCATAGTCTTGATTAAGACCGAGCGGCAAATATTTTGCTAAATCCTCATCTGAATCGAACAAAGGTACAGTTTCCATGTTATCTGCATCTTCATTAGTATCTACTGCGTCCTCTACATGGACAACTATTTCTTGCAGTAAATCAATATTTTCTCTAGCGTCAGAGATTGCGACTTGTTTGTCAACATAGTGTTCGATTTTATTTAGAATTTCGGATTGTGTAAATTGATTTTTAAGATAGTCTAATAGAATTATAGACGGAACATCTGTTTCTACACTTTCGATTGCATAGATTTTTTCCTGCAAGTCTCTAGAACGGACTTCCAGTTTTAAATCTTCAAATGTCGGCAAGTCATGATACTTATGAACATGCTTATCTACTACTCGCCATATTTTTCGGTACTCACCTTCTGGAAAATAGTGTTCCTTGAGACCATTCCAAGTCTCAAAGTCGCTGTTCGCAAGTAATTGCTTGAGTAATGCACTCTCTAGTGTCAAATTGTCTCTCCCAAAACAAAGTTAATTTACAAAAAAGGCGAGGCAATCCTAAGGGACTGCTCGCCTGTGATAGAAATAAGATTAACCTATTTCTTTTTTAGCAGCGCCATTATAGTCCGCGCATTGTAGACCTCTACGAGTAAGCATTGTTTTCACGCCTCTTACTGTTTTGCCGATTTCATCAGCAATTTCTTCAACAGTCATGCCGTCAATGTCGACACCTGCTAAAGGGTCAGCTTTGCTAGAACCTTTGGTTTCTTTCTGCTTTGGAATAGCATTGATTTCGCCTGCTCTAAGTAGGGATAATGCTTTTCCTCTGATTGAGTTAACGCTTCTGCCTAAGCCTTCTGCGATATCCTCAATGAAAGCTCCATCGTTTACCATTGAAACGAATTGGCTTTCTTCTTCCTCGTTGTAAGACTTAACAGTCTCAACTTTAGGTGCAGGTTTAACATGTTCTGTTAACTGCATAGAAAGAATTTTACCTTGAATTGATTTTGCACTAAAGTGTCCACCTTCAAAGTTTGCAGCGATTTCTGCGTATGTGTATACACCGCTGTTGTCTTGCACGAATGTGCTAAGAGTTGCTTCCTGTTCATCAGAAAATGATTTAGAAGCTGAAGCAGAAGCTAATTCTACTTCGAATCCCATTTTTCTCAACTTAGAAGAAACACTTCTTACTGATGTTTCTAGTTGTTCAGCAGCTTCTGCTACTGTAGCCTGAGATACAGGGCTTTCGTCACCGACAAAAGAAGTTAATTCTGAAGTTCTTTCGTCTGTCCATTTTGGTAATGCCATTTTATTATTCCTCTAATTGCTTTACGTTTGTTATTATTATAACACCTCGGTCACGAGCTGTTTGTGTTTTAGCTGACTCGATTCCAGACTCATTTATAAGATGAGTACAGTCTTTTGTCAAACTGGACTTGACTACATATCCATACTGGTTTAGAACTTTTTCAGCAAATGCTTTAGTCGGGTATGACTTTAACTTTCCTGTAATACAAACAACTCCTGTGACCGCTTTTTTCTCATTAATTTTATTATTCCAGTTGAACGGTAGTGTTGTCTTATAGTTATTAGGGTAGTATTCTGTCTCTAACCAGTAGAGCAAGTTAGCTGATGCCTTTGGTCCGATACCTGCTTCAGTACAACTTTTCTCGCTAATATCTTCGATATGTGATATTGTATCGCATAATTTTTGAGAAGCCGACCGACCAATAAGGGGTATGCTGAAAGCTGGTATTATTGTGACCAACTTACTTTGTTTTGATTTTTCAATCTCGTCAAAGAGTTTCTCAGCTAACTTTAAACTTCCTAATCTAACCTGTATTTCATCTACAGTAAGTGTATAAAGTTCTTGGTAGTCTTGGATTTGCAACTTGTTAAGAGTCGCTGGTCCGAGTCCTTTTATCTTAAGAGTAGAGGCAAAGTGTTCAACTTTCTTATCCCACTGAGCTGGACACTGCGGATTCCTGCAAAATAATTGGTCATTAACCAATTCCAGTTCACTGTTACATGCAGGGCAGTTAGTTGGTGGTACAATCTGTCTCACTTATAGTCTCTCTCTCCAAAATATACATATATTATATCCAATTTTTAAGCTCGTGTCAAGAACTATTTTTGACATGGTATATCAGAGAAAAAATAATCAATATTAATTATCCTCGCCTTCATAGATGTGAGTATCCTCGACCATATTTCTATTGTCCCATTGAAATCTAAGTGCTTGCCACTTCTTAACTAAAAATTTTATCCAATTCTTTATCATATATGTCCTTTATTATTCTATTCGCCATTAGGTCATGTCCTTCCTCTAGTGGATGGTCTTTTGGTCCGAATGGCACCTCGGCTTTCTTGCACATAGTATAAAAGCTTTCATCTAATATAAAGGGTAATTCCCTCTCATAGTCACTTCTTTTCATATGTGGAACTTGCCATAAATTATTTGCTCCTTCCCATCTGTTTTCATCTAGGGTTTTCATTGAAGGAGCGAGCTGCCCCTCTGACATAAGATAGAATATGTAAGGTATCTTCTGTGATTCTAGAAAATACTTTGTACTTAACATATAGTGTAAACTATAGATTAGATTATATCTCATGTTTCTTGTTTGTGTTGAGTGTCCTTGTATTGCTTCCCATTGTTTAAGTTTCATACGAGGATGAAAATGTGTTTCGCTTTTCTCACTAATAGCTAGACTAATTTTATCAAATAGAAATCTTACCCACACGGCACTTCTCCATGCTCTCATGTCGTCTAAGAACTCCCATCTGTTCATGTTAGACCATACTATAATTGCTAAATCTGGTTTTTCTCGTAAACAATCATCTAAAGTTGTTCTCCAGATTCTATCATTACTTCCTCCAACTTTTGAATTATCTGTGTACTCTTGATTAAATTTTGCAGATACCTTGTGAGCAAAAGAATCGTCTGGTCTGTTCTCGAGTTCCATTCCTCGAACAAAACTACATCCATTCCAATAAATCATAAAACTCTTACTCCATATAATGTTTGAAAGTTTTCTGCGTCATCTAGTGTATTGACCATTGGTTTTCCTTTTATATTTAAACTTGTATTTAATAACATTGGAACTCCTGTTCTCTCATAGTATTCTTCTAGTATAGGTCTGAGTACAGAGGTGCAATCTTTCTTTACCACTTGTACTCGTGCTGTTCCATCTACATGAGTTACAGACTTGTAATCATGTTTAGCTTTGGAAACAAACTGCATGTATTCATTAGTCGGTCCGTCAAAGTATTCGTCTACAAACTCTTCAAGTATCGCTGGGGCAAAAGGACGAAACTTTTGTCTTCGCTTGATTGTGTTAACTGTATCTTTGATATCGTAACGAACATCACCAAGCAAACTCCTATTACCAAGCGCCCGAGGTCCAAATTCTGCTTTTCCATTTGCAACTCCTACTACTTTTCTTTTCAGTAGTGTATCGACTACTAACTTAGGATTAGTACTTCTTGTTATATCATGTCCTAAATAAGTGTCTTTAAAATTAATTCTTTCTTTATTATGGGCTAGTACACAACCTAGTGCACTTCCTGCATCCCCAGGATTTGGGAATATCCACATATTATCAAACTTAGGAGCAATCTTACTGTTTGCTACACAGTTAAGTGCAACTCCACCACCATATGCTACATTTGGACCATACGTTCTTGCCTTTGCAAAGATATTAAGTAGTTCCATTTCTAGATGGGCTTGTGCGGATGCGGCTATATCTTCTGGTGTATGCCAAAACCATTTTGTTCTTTTGAAACCTTTATGACAATTTGAATGTATTTCTTCTTCCATGTCGATACATACATCTCCATATGCTGCCATACCCATAGTTATGTATTCATCTTCATTCGGTTTTAATCCTATACGTTTCGTTATAGCACTATAGAATAATCCTAATGACCATGGATATTGCTTACTCCAAACTTTCCTTCCTTTTACCCAAATAGTTGCAGTATCAAACTCTCCAATAGCATCTATTACTACTGTGCTGTCAGGTACGAAAGGAGCAGTATAATAAGCAGCGGCGTAGTGAGCTTCATGATGAAAAATGTTTCTGATATCATACGGTCTGCACGCCTCTGTTTTTGCCAGTCCGAAAGTCTCTCGTCTGACATTCTTGATATCAAAATGTTCATAAAAAACCGTTTTATCATAGTCGTATGTGTCCTTTAATTCTTTAATATACTTATCTGGTATATTTTTATCATTCTTTTTACCTGTTACTCTTTCTATATTCGTAGCAAATAATATTTGTTTATCTTCCACTACAGCTACTGCTGCATCGTGAAAGCCCTCACTAATCCCTAAATGTATCATTTTTCTTTGGAAATGCCTCCAATATCGCGCTGTCCATCGAGAAACACTCTGTGTGACCCCCGAATTTGTGTTGCGTCTTATGTCTATCATTTTTAAACATCTCGTGTAATTTGTGTTCCCATCTCCAGCAATCGTAAAGATTCCCCTGCCAAAGCCTCTGTATTCTTATGTCGTAGTTTGTAAAGCCACGCCCTCTTTTTACTGCGTCTTTGAAGGTTCGACCTTTTGCGATTCCGACTTTTATAGTTTCTCGTTCCCATGTTTTAGTATTTACCAGTATAATACCGTAGAGTATTCCGTCCCTTTCGCGTTCTTCAGGGTAGTTATTGAAATAAGTCTGGTTGTAAATACCGCCAGCCACTATTTTAACCTTTGTCGTAATTCAGATGATGAGAACGAATGTGCTCTACTCGTATAGTAGATTTCATGTAAACCTTTTCCTGTAAAATACTTCTCGCTCCAATCTTCTCCAATAAATCGTAAATCTATGGGTGTTGCCTCTAGTAAATCTATTAGGCTTTGTTCTGTATCGTAAGGTATGATTTCATCTACATACTTTACTGCTATTAGTTGGACATATCTTTCAAAGACTGACTGAACTGGTTTATTCTTTTCTTGTCTGTCAATGCTAGGGTCTGTCTGCAATCCTACTATTAAGTGGTCACAATTTTGTTTTGCTTCTTTTAGCATTACAATATGTCCTGCGTGGAGTAAATCAAATGCTCCACATGTAAACCCTACTCGTCTATCCATTCTTGTTTTGGTTTCCTCTTTTCAAATGTTCCTTCTTGTTGTTTATAGTAGGATTTATTTGTCACTTGTACTGCATTATCATACTCTTTGCACTTGGGACATTCTCCACATCTTTTATATCCTACTATCTTTCCGTTTAGTTTTGCTATTTTTATTTTTTCTACTAGATGCGGTCTGTCTCTTAAACTTGGGTAACAGTACCATGTGTTCTTACTTGCAAACTCCCACAATGTTTTATTTTTTGCTACCATTGATAATACTTCTGATTTTGTAAGCATTTCAAATGGAAACAGTTGTAGTGGTGCTTTCATAAACCTCTGTCCTGATATTCCGTGTAAATCTAACTGAAAGGAGGATTCTGCTAAATACGCTCTTGTCGGGTATCTTAATTGTAATCTTTGTAGTAAAGAATCTTCACTATTACCACCCCAAACCATATATTTCCAATCTCTAGGATTACCTAAGAGCAACATGGTACAAGCAGAGACATACATGTTTACCATAAGTGCCAACGAAACTTCCGCAGGTAAGTGAGAATACTCTACTATTAACGGAAATCCAAAGAAGTCTGCTTGTTTCTTTGCATAAAATAATTGTGCGTCCTTGCCTGGATGGTTGTTTGGATTATTGTATAAGTGAAGTGCTATAGGATTCAGTCCATTTTCTTTCGCCCACCACAAAGAAGCGAAACATTCTATTCCGCCACTAACATTTACAATACTATCCGCGTCCTTAGGAACTGGCGGATTTTTGTAATAACCTTCCAAATTTTTTCCTCTCATTATCTGATACTTTTCTATTACAGTTACGACATACATCGTTTGCTTTTCTATTTCCTTGTAATAGTTCTTGTCTCAATCTTTTTAGTTCCTCGTTGTTTCTCCATATCTCTAGCCAAGGTGTATCTGCAAAATTGCCATATACATTTGTATCTGTCCAATCATTACAACACAACTCAACATCTCCATTATGATGAATCCAACATCTATAATATGGAAGAAAGCAAGGTGTATATTGTTCTGACCTATCTGTTGCTATTCTTTCATATAATTCTGTTCTGTTTTGTACTTGAACTGGAGTTTCTCCCCAGTCTTCTGGTTTTAAGCTTTGGTCCCAATACCTGTGCTTAGCTCTTGGAAGTATCTTTTTCCTTTCTTCCATCTCTTCTTTGCTCGAATATGTATTCATTATTATCGAATCAAACTGGTTAAACCAATAGAACTTGTCCTTTAGTTTATAACCATTAGTCAAAATTCTGGTCTTATATGTCCTATTCTTGTGATGTAAAATTTCCACAAGTTGTTTGAATTTTGGGTGTAAACTGTTCTCTCCCCGACCTGTAAAGCAAATGTACCCGTTGTAGCCTTGTGAGTCATCAATAAATTTTTGAAATAGGTCAATGCTCATATACTCTTTTATATTCGGATATGAAGCTGACCTTGGACAATAATTACATGATTCATTACAGATGCCACAAACATCTATATTGACTACAAAAGGTTGTTTCATGAGAATAATCTAGTCAGTAGTCCTGTCAATAATATAAAACATGCTACAGCATTTAATATAATTAATGCTCTATCTTTCCATATAAACGCTACAAATAACCAACCTAAGCAACCAAAAAAGGATAGTACTGTATCGAGGGTATTTGATACTTCTGCTGACCTTACAACCATAGCTGTAAGTAATATTGCAGAGGATACCCACTTAATATACCAGTCAGTTGTCTGTTTCGGTGTAGCACTCTTATAAATTCGTTTACTATTTTTTAGTTCTTCTTTACTAAAAATTACTTCTTTTTTCTTTGTCATTTTAAATCTAACATCAGATGTATTCTATCTGTATCTCCTTTATTCTCAGTACCATGAACTTTGCCATGATTACATATCTCCCATACTTCTCCAACTCTCATTACTCTAGTTTCTCTACCAACTCTAAATATACAATTTTCATTTGTTACTATTGGTATATGAATTCTAATAGTTTCGTCAAAGAACTCCCCTTTATCTCTATGCAAGTTTATTTGTTTACCTGCTGGTAACTTAGTAAGAACTGCTGAACAAATTTCTCCTTTATTAAGAGTTTTCTCTATTCTTAATAGTTCTTCTTCCATTATGCTATAGTCTGCCCAACGCTTTCTACTTTTAAAATTTATATCCCATACCAAAGGTATAGTATATGTATCTTGCATACCAAATCTTTTTTCCTGCCGTTCAGTATAAGTATTCCAATTTAATTCTTCTATACCTTTTAAAAAGAAACTAACATCTACTGTTCCTAAGTATCTAAAAGGAACATTAGTCATTTAATATTGTTTCTATTATTTCCCAGCAAACAGATTCTTCTGCATGGAAGTCAGCTATAGGACATAGCATTTGGTCTTCTTTTTTGTATACTCCTAACCCTGGAACCTCTTCCTGTATGCCTGTCATAGTCATCTTTGTTATAGTAGGACTTAATGCAAATGCAATATGAAATTCTTCTGCATTTATTTGGTAAGACTCTCTTTCGTAGTAAGTTTCTACAGTTTTTATATCTAATCCAACATTTTCTTGGGTATCTGTTATGCCTTCTCCACCTTTGCTTTTGGACTCTTTTCCAACACAAGATATACTTCTAAGAATCATATTGCCAGGGTGCATAATTAATGCTCTCTGATTGCAAAGTGTTCCTTTAATTATCTTAGAAACAAAACTATCTCTATGATTATGGAATTGATTTACTACTACAGGAGTAAGCTCGGGATGGTAAAAATTCCATCTAATCTTTTTACTCTCCATAATCCAAATAAATCCAAGACCATTCATTCTTGGGGGTGTAGGCATACTTTTAAAGTATTCTAAGTTCATACTTTTCTAACTATACGAGGTATAATTTCTCCACTTCTTATCACTTCAACATCACATCCAATCTCTAACTCTAGCATTTCAATATATGCTTGATTGTGTAGAGTCGCTCGACTAACAATCGCATCCCCAATAATACATGGAGATAGAATTGCAACTGGAGAAACAGCACCACTTTTACCGACATTCCATTCAACATCTAATAACTCAGTAACTACTCCTGCCTGTCTAGTCTTTAGAGCGAAGCTGCCTCTAGGATGGTGCGAGGTGTAGCCTAATTTTTCAAAATATGTATTAGAGTCGACTCTTACCACTTTACCGTCCTGAGGGAACATGCTGTAATCACTTTTGGTGACAGTGTTAAATCCATTTTCTGCAAGTATATTCATATCTTCTACCCAACTGTCTGTAGGGTAAGGCTGTACGCCATAGGCTATGAAGGTTAACTCACGGGATTTAAATTCTTCTATATCTTTGAGATTCAATGCACCACTCGCATAATTTCTAGCGTTAGGAATACTCTTGGGAGCAACTACTTCTCCAGTAATTTGTATTATCCCATCAAGAGTCTCCAATCGTTCTGGTACTATACATCTCAGTTTATCAGTAATAACTAGTCCTTCTTTACCATCTCCACGAGTTAACGCCCCTTTTAGTTCGCTATCTATGTATGTTATAGACACAGCAGCGCCGTCCAATTTGGCAGTCATAATGTGTGGTTCGTTGGTGTTCCAGTCTGGTTCCCTATCCTCGCCTACAAATACTTTTTGTAAGGAGTACATTGGGTACATGTGCTTGTAACGATAATCTTTAGAGTCATTACCAACTTTATTTTCAAGTTCGGTATTTTCCACTAATCTGTCATATACTTCGTCAGGTACTATAGGTGTACCTTTTGCATACATATCATTACAGTATTCTAGATATTCTGTTTTATTCATATGAATATTATACAGAAAATTTAAGGATTTGTCAAGTACTATTTTTTGGAGCTACGGATAAATCTTATCGAGAACTTCTTTGAAATGAGTTTCTAGTACTCCTTTGACTTCTGAGATAGAGAGTATTTCTACCAATGCATCAAATAATTCTCTAGTATTATCTAAATCAATAGGTATAGCAATACCATCCCTTGTAGGCTTCCATTCTTCGTCAAAGTCTTGATAGTACTTTCTTATATGTAAATATTCAGTGTTACGGAAAGTATTCACCATAACATAAATCTTTTCGCTTTTCTCTATATTATGGTGTATTACTTTTTCGTAAACTGCTGGTGCTTCATGTATTTCTATCATTTTTTAGTATCGCTGCTAAGGGAACAATAGAAGTAACATTATCAGGCATCAGTAGTCTGTAAGAGTCGGTATCCCAACAAAACAATAGAACTTGTCTTTGACTGGGTCTAGCTCGATTCCTTTTCGTTTGTATGTGCTTGTTATCAAAATCCATAGTACAGACATTGTACTTCAGTCTACGACTGTTTTGGCTTCGATAAGTAACGATTGCATCGCCAGCATCATTTAATTTTTTTACAAAATCGTCTTTCTTCATCCGTTTCCTTGTGGGTGGTTAATATCTATTAGCGTCCCAACAATGGTATCGTCTTACAAGGTCTTTATTGAAGATGTAAAAAATTGCAGAGGGCGTTGCCACCCTCCACACTTCAGGGGTAATTAATCGTTAAGTTTGTTAATTAAGCCAACAAAATACATAGCAGCCTTACCTGTGAGCTTGCTTATGATTGCCATATCGGCTTCTTCGCCCATATCGCTAATTGCTTTACTTAACTCGTCTTGTGCAGCTGCGACATTTACTCTGCCACCGCCAGTTCCACCACTAGACTTAACTGCTGGAGTTTTCTTAACATATACGCCAGCTTTAGTAAGAATCATTCTGACACCATTTGGGCTCTCGCCTAATTCTTCAGCAATCATCTTCACAATCTCCATACTGTTTTCTGGAGTTGGTTCTTCTGCAGTATACATCTCTACTGCCTGAGCTTTGCTTTCGTCTGTCCAATTTGACATTCGCTTTCTCCTTTGTTTGTAAAACTCAGGCAGACCTGGAGCCCAACCTGTAGCTTCACGCATTTGTGTATAAAATCTGTCACTCATATTGACTTCTTTTCCATTAATATAAATATATTATACAAGAAGTTTAAGCATGAGTCAAGAACTATTTTTTAGAGTCTATAACCGTAGGTTTCTATATCTTTCTGATACATCAGGTATACTAAGGTCTTTGTCTTTAATGTATACCATCTATCCCACATAGGCGTTATTTCTTCACTACTTAAAATTGATGTATCTTTTGGATGTAGGTTTTTGAATTTTAATTCTTCTTCCCATGCTTCGAATCTAACCAAGTGGTCGCACTCTTGATACATTTCTGTTTGTAACTGTAAAGGATTCTCTTTTACCCAAAGGTCTAGTCCTTTATAGTTTAGACTTTTAAAGTAAGCAGAAACAACCCTTTCATAGGGGTTTCTTATAATCCCTATAGTTTCATCTTGGTAGCTTAATATCATTTAGTTCCTTGTTTAGTTTTTCTACTTGTTTATACAAATCATATAACTGTTTGGTTTGTTCAGCTACCATCTCTTTTAGCATTTCTACTTCTGTCTTTTTCATTTGAAATGTCTTTTAAGAGAAGCAAGTTTATCTTCAAGTGCTGCAAGCTTTTCTAGCTCTAAGTCAACGGTCTCTATAATATCTCCATGTTCTGCAAGTCCTACATGAGACCCTACTAGTACTTCAATATTAACTATGTGTGCTGCAATGCCTCCTTCATAAAATTTTATGAGGGCATTAATTATTTTCTCTCTATAATTATTCATTATTTTTCTCCCATGTATGCTGGTATAAATGCTCGCAAGAATCTCTCTTGCTTTTCTTCTATTAGGATAATATGAACTAGAAAAGGAAGACATACTGCTGAGAAAAAGGCGAAAACAATTCCACCCATCCATGCGTATCTATATCCTAAATTGTTCTTATCTATTAGTCCTATAATTTTTATTGCTGGTAAATAAAGCGTGTATATTGCCATGCCTATTCCAGCAACCCAAAATGACGCTACAATTAGTAGTGTGTCCATTTCTTTTCCTTTTTACATATACTTTCGTAAATGTCTTAGACTGCCCATATCGTAAGCTGCTAAACAGGAATATTTACCTGCAAACTCAAGATAGGGAAAGTAAGTATCTTTCAAGTCTTCTTGTGTACACTCTATGGTATAACATAGATATACTCTAAAACCTTTTTCTTCGGCTTGTTCTGGAGTCGTTAACTCCCTTTGTACTATGGCAGGATAATTTTCTCTAACTGCCCAAATTTTTTCTCCTACTTCAAACTCCTCTGCTACGCATTGGTCTGGTAAGATGGCATTTCTTCTGCCCTCATAATCTGTGTGTGACAACTTTTGTGGCACACCTAACTTATCAATAATTCCTTTGATAAATGCTGGAGACCTGTAAAGAGATTTCGCTATCTCACTTACATTATCTCCCTCAAGATACATCTTAACTGTATCTCTAATCTCAGCTTCTGTTGCTGCTTTACCCTTGTTCTGAGCTTTTCTTAATGCACGAAACTCTGCCATTTCATGGTACTCAGATATGATATTACCTAATCTTGTTGTATTATAAGCAATGTTTAATATAGCACATGCTTCTTTCTTTGTGATAGGCTTACTACCATCGGTAGGGTTTAGTAACTCAATTACCTTGTTTATATTCGCTTGTGTAAGATTTTCGTGTTTCTTCGTTCTCAATTTCTACCCCTAATAACATTATTGTATAGTGCAGAATTTTTAGTAAATCCTGCTGATTTTTCCCATCTTTCTTTCCATAGCGTTGGGCATACTTTATGATATTTCCTAAGCAGAAACCCTCTCCATGACCAGCATCGAAGATGAACTCGGTTGACTGGATTTTTTCCATACTATAATGACTATCATAAGTCTTTGTAATATGGTTTTGTAGCATGGTCATTGCTACATCTTCGTTAAACTTGTTGTTATTATATTCTGTCATTTACTTTTTCTCTTAACCAATCCCTATAAGGAACTGGATTTTCTGTTATCTTTAAATACTCTTGGTATTCTTCTTTACTCTCTTTTGATTTGGTCATAGTATCAACCCAACCAGTAGATGATTCTTGCCATTGTTTTGTATTTTCTGTCATTTTTTGTTTATTGTAAAAAAACCTACTTGTACAAGTCTGCCTGTTTTCTTGTCCTTTCCAAATCCTGCACAGAAAGGGGCGTGCCAATAGTGGGCAGGATATAAAATACATCTGTTATACACATTCCCAATATATGTATGCATATCAAACATTCCATCTTCTGTCCAACCTTGTTTAAAACCTGTTAGAGGTTTTGTAAGTTCTTTAGTCTTGAATATCTTACCTGTTTCTTTAGACCTAAATAACCCTGTTCCTTTTGATAAATCATCTGCAGGACTTAAGTAAATGACCGCAGCGTACGCTTGACCACCCATCATATTTGTTGTGTTTTCTAAATAACCTGAACAATCATGGTGTACCCAATTATAGTCTGCATCTTTTTCTGTTGATAAAGTAAAAGCAGTATTACTATTGTGTGCTGGAAAGTATTGCATTTTTGCATTTAATAAATTTTCCCACCTGTTTCTACAAAAAATAAAGTTTTCATCAGAAAAAGTACTTTTAGTTCTTGACCCAGGAAAGTTAGTGTTTCTTTCTCTACGACCTGGTCTAAAAAACATGGACAACGCTGTTTCCCTGACTTCATCAGGATTAGGATAAAAGTTATCCTCTATAACAATCACTTGCTCAATTCATCAAGTACATCAAGTCCACCTTCAATTTTTGCTAAATATTCTTTTTTAGCAGATAATTGTCCCTTAAGAAGTGCTATTTCTTCTTCAGTAGTAGTTCTTTGTACATTTAAGTTATTACGCAACATATCTCTATGTTCCATAGTGTCTAAAGGTTCTTTTTTAATACCTAATAGTACATCAAGAGGTGTGTCTTTTGCCATGTTTTCTTACTCCATTTCCTAGATGAACAGTATTTCCATCTGATTTTCTCATAACAATCGGTCTAAACCATCTAGTTTTTGCTAAATGTTTTTTGATTGCTTTTTGTTGTTCTTCTTCTGTAGTTCCGTCATTGAATGTGAATGTAAATCCATTCTGTTCTACTTTTATCATCTTGTTATCCGTTGGTCATACCATGCGAGACCTTCATCCCACCAATGGGGTTTGTCTCGGTGTGACCACTTGGCGAATGTCGCCTTGTCTGTGTGATAGTATAGTCGATAACTGCCCACAACATCATCTTCGTCTTTCAACTCATCTGGCATTGCCATACCAAAAGGTGTCTGCCCTACGCGAGGGAGATTCTTGGTATCGGGCAGTTTATTTACTACTTCTACTACCGACTTGTGTTGCTTACCATAACGATAGTGGTACTCATCGTTTAGTGCGTTTGCATAGCAATGTGTCCACTCATAGTTGTCTAGTGATGACCTAGTCCATATCGTGCAAGGATGATTGTACATCATTGGTAGATAAGGTGTCAACGGTCTTTCTTCCATTGGTAAGTCTTTTATTTTTGCCTTTTCCTCATTGAGGATTTTACTTTCTTCTTTGTCCAAGGCACGAGGGACAAAACCAAGTACATGGTCTACCCAGATAGCTGTGCACAAAAGCTGTGCAGCTTCAAGTGGCATCTTCACTATGTGTTTGTCCACATGGTATTCAGCACATTTGTCCATATCTTCATCTAAGTAGAATAAATTCATATTATATCCAGCACTTGTATTCGTTGCACTCGCCTGTTTTGTGGTTTACCATCTTACCACAAAACTCGCAGTCATCCCAATACCAAGTCTCGAAGGACTTTGTCTCGGAGTTCCACACTTGACAAGTTTTTTTGTTTGTTGTATTTTCATTCATATGTATATTATACTAAAAATTATTACTGCTGTCAAGAACTATTTTTTGGTGTTATTACAATAAGGACATTTCTGCCCAAGAGCAACGAAAACGATTTGCTTTCTAACCTTGCAGAAATGTTCCCACATGGTTTCGCCCCAGGACAGATGTCTGTTCATTACTTGCCGCCAAATGCCTTACCTGCTTCAGATATACCAAATGCACCCAATGTTACAATAACAAAGGAGGTGTAAATAGTATCTGATATAACAAGGTCTTGCCCCATGAAGGCAGTAACTAAATCACATATTCCAAATACTGTCATTAAGAAGAAAGAAATAAAACCAATGATAGCTTTTTCATTTATATCATTATGGTCTAAGAATAAGTCCATGAACTTACGCTTGCCGGGCTGCATTCGAGCTCGGTCTTCTTTCATCTTAGCAATCAAGTCTTCAGCTTCGTCGAGTTTATCGACTAACTTCATATACTTGTCTAAATCTATTTGAACTTCGTTTCTGCTGTTATCAGCAACTGTTTCAGCCATAGTAATCTCCTATGGTTTCCAGTCATACCACTCCTTCCTACGATAAGGCTTCCCAGGTATTGCTTCCTGAAAATGAAAAGATATCGATATTCTTGGACTTAGGGTATCTACTCTATGGTATTTACCCTTTGGAATATAAAGTAAGTCACCATCACTTAGGTCTACTACTTCTTCCAAAGTAGCATCGTCAGGACGATAATTTCCTTCATCTGCAAACTCTTTATAAATGTACCAGCGTATCTTGCCTCGTACATGAAATAAAAAATTATCAGTAGAATCAGCGTGAATTGGAAAACACTTAGCATCTTTTTGGCTACTACAATAGATGTTAGCTTGCCCTATGCCATAGTGTTTTTCAAACTCTTGACATTGCTTCCACATGGTTTCATTTAGGAACTCACTCAATGTCAATATAAAACTACAACCTTGATTCCAAAAGTCATAGATTTGTTTTCTACTATATTTCTTTTCTGATTTTTTCTTACACCACTTATCTCCATCTGGTAAGACTACTTGTAGTTGAGGTGCTCTATCCCATACTCCATTAATTTTAATTTGATTCAAATAGTTATCTAATTCTGTCCAACTAAAATGATTTTCAAACTTAGGTTTATTAGACTTAATATAAAAATGTCTTTTGCCTTTATACTTACTATAAAAGTTATCCATGCCCACAGGAGCTATAAGTTCTTCAAAAGGAATCACTTTATTCCTCCTATTGTTTTTACTATATTATTATACCTCCAGTATACTTCCATAATGTCTTGCCTAGAGTGAGATGCTTTTGCATGGGGATTGTACTTTGGGTGCCAAGGTTGGTAACTCAAAGCTGTAAGATGTACTTGCCATATTTCTTCTAGGGGTATTTCTACCTTTTCTACATTTTTTATATCTTTATATGGATATGAAGTATCTGACCCATCAAAACTATTCCATCTTTCATCTACTTCTTCTACTATTTTGCTTGATTTATTTTTATAGGGAGAGCCAATCTGTTCCATAAAATGCCATTTATAAGTTCCATTCCACTTTGCTTGAGCACTTATTGGAGCAATAAATTCTTTTGCTTTTTCACAGTCTATTACCATAACACTATCACACCACCAACCTCTTTCTTGTGGTGTACCTTGATACTTCACATCATTCATTTGTAGACTGTCCCATACCATACCAAAAGGTTTGCCTTTCAAGTCTGTTCTCCATAAATGGTAGATATCTCTAAAGTTTATCATATCTACATCTGTATAAATTGCTCTACCTTTAAAATTACATAGTTCTGGAACTGCATAACGATAGCAAGTAAAAGGTGTACCCCATCCTTGTCTTTTCCAATCAGGAAACATACTAGGTCTTAGAAATGTAACTTCTACTGGGTGGTCAGTATTTTTAAATATACTAAACAAATAGATTTGCTCTATTGTTGGCTCTTCATATTCACTTGTTCCTATGAACAGTCTAATAGGCTCATCTTCTTTAGGTCGTCTTGATAGACCTTTCTTAAATATACCTGTTTCTTCATTACTCATCATGATAGCTGACATATATTACCAAATCTCCTTTTGTAAAATGTGCATTAAAGTTCCATACATTACCAGAACTAAAGGAATCTCCTTCAAATATTTTATTATAATTATTCTTTTTCCATGAGTATAATCCATACTCGGTTACTTCTAATGCTTGTGTTAATTCTATGTAATTTTTACCTAATATTATTGGAATAAATCCTTTTTCTGCTTTTAGAATAAAAATAGATTGTCTTTTCTTGTGAGCAGCAGGTAGCATAATACCTTTTTCTGTGGGTTTTACTATCACTACCTTTTCTATTTGTTCTTTAAAACTACCTTTTATACTAATATCTTCTAGTATAGTATTACCATGCTCTCTCCAATAAGGAAAAGTACAGTTATATGTAGTCATGTTTGAGTCTGCCGCAAAGTCATGCCACATTAGGTATGTATCACACCAAGGAAACTGTGAATCTCTTTGTCCATCCATCCACTTTACTACTTCATTCCCTAGTCTTACTAAACTTGTTGGTGTTTTTACCATACTTGTGATTCTCCTCGTATAAATCCTACTAGTACATCTCTTTTGCCCCACTCTAGTGGTGTGCTTTCATGTAAATGAAAAGATGTGAATATTATCAGACTTCCTTTGTCTTTCATTGTTCTAAATTTATGTCTAAATTCTGATTGAGGCATATCACTTATTAGTCCTTCAAACTTCGGGTTACTCAAAATGTCAGGTCTACTATATGTTTCTGCTACTTCTAAGTTGCCTCCCCCATAATCTAAGGGACTGCTCAATTGAATACTTAAACTTATCTTTCGCATTGATACTCTATTTTTTATCATATCAAGCGTGGGTCTGCAATCCCTATGTGCAGTAAAAAATTGTCCTTTCTTTTTGTATCTTATAAAATTAAATTCATGTGCTTTCCTGTGTGAATACAGTTTGAACTTATATGTTTTGTCATTGTAAAATTGTACTGCAGAGTATATCTTATCATATAAAGCATCTGTTATATCACATTGCCATATTCTATCACAGTCTCGTAAATCAAGGTCTACACCTCGATATCGAGTTCCTGCTGGTTTAAATTGTTTTGTTTGGATTTGATAAAAGTGTTCTATCTCGTTGCTAGATAGGAAATTAGGTATGTGTCCACATATGTCTGAAGCATTGTTTTTATCCTGACTTATTTCTAATTTCATCTTTTACCATTTGTTTGATTGTTTCTATTAATCTGGGGTAGCTTTCAAATTCTTCTATATCTTTGGAAGGGTGGGCTATGCTCTCTAGCTCTACCACCCTATCTTCTAGTTCTTCCAACCACTCTTCATTTTCTTCAAATCTTGCTTGTGCTGGTTCGTGGTTGTCAAACCAGTCAGCATGCTTTTGCATATCTCTTTTCCAAAATAGCATTTGAAGAAATTGTTTAAACATTTTTAATAAACTGTTCTAAGTTAGCAAACATCTCATTATAAGTATTTTTTATGGATATATCGATTACAAGTCTAGGAGTATCTCCCATGTTTCTATCGCTCATCCAAGTACTAGAGCCATCAAGCTCTCCTATCAAACAAGTCCAATCCTTTGTATCAGCTGGTCTATGTCTATCCTCTATCTTTGTTCGCTTTCCATCCTTAATGTAATTTGTAAATCCATATCCACTATTATGTATAAACTTTACAAATTTTCGTGGTTTATCTCCACCATTGTGCCAACCTGTCCATCCTGTTGCTGGTGGTTGAAATAATATTGTATCGTAATAGAACTCTCCATGAAGCAGTCCTTCTTCTGATGCCATATCATTGATAGCCCCTAGTAACGCTAGTGTAAGTCTTTTATATCTATCAGTACTTGTTCTTCCTACCCAGTCTATAGAGTTACTTTGTATAGGATGTCCACTAAACTTAGCGTCTGCGATGTGTGCTTTTAAATCTACTGCTGATGTTTTAGGCAGTGGATGATGTTTCCATTTATGAGGAAGTCTATAAAACTCTTCAGCTATGCTATCTAATCTAGTTATTAGACTGTGTTTCTTTATCGGAATTGCTTTCATTGGTCGTAACCTCTCTGTAGTAAACTACTACATCTTTGAGTTCTGTAATGTATCTTTTTAGTTCTTGCATATTATATGCCATAACTTCATAATCTGGTATGGTCATTGCAAGGAATACTAACTCCCCTTCTTGTTCTTTGATAACTTCAAATTGTGCTTCAAAGTTTTCAGGTGTTATGGTTAACCATCTTACCTCTTTTAAATCTATTTCACGAGGCATAATAGGTTGAACTATAGTCCTCTCGATTGGTTTTGCTACTATCTCTACTTGTTTAGTTGGAATTAGGCTGCAGCTGGAGCCCATCATCAAGGTCATCAACAACAACGCTGAGTTTCTCGATGTCTTCCATGATATGTTTTGTTCCATTGTTTATCTTCCTTTGCATATCAACTGGGTCGCCTATTATTTTGGCAGTCAGTTCATAGTTTCTTATAAATTCTGAATATCTATTCAGTTCTCTTTGTGCAGCTTGACTTTTTTGTGTCATTATCTGCATTTGTTCTGTTTGTAGTTTGAAATCATCTTGTATTGATTCAAGTGCTTCTTGTTGAGTAGCTACTGCTCCCTCTAATGCTAGATTGTTTGCTTTTAGTGTGACATTCTCGTTGTATAGCCAATATCCACCTAGTCCTAGCACTATAATTATTCCTATTAAAAATTGGTTCATAATTGTGTTATCCTATAGTTAAGTCCTTCTGCTCCTCGTATTTCTACTAATTCATCATCATCAGTAGTAAAGGATATAAACTTATCTTCTTTTTTGTGGAACCTCTTAACTAGGTATGTTTCATCATCTGCGTCGCCCCATGTCATATTATAACTTACCTTTAAGCTATATCTTGGGAAGAAATAATACTTAATACTTAAGTAAATATCAATAAAGAATTGTTTTACTCTTTCCATTCTCCACCTTCAAACATTACTGCTTCAGCTTCTCGTCTACGGATTAACCCTTCTAAGACTTTTCCACCTGCTTTGTTCCATCTTTTGATTTGATTAGGCACATCAGGATAATCTCCTGCATTTAGTACTTTTAGTAATGTAGATGCCTGTAAATTTGCTGAGCCGAGATTGTATACCCATGAAACTAGGGCATCAAACTGGTTTTGTGATAGTGGGCAAGTTACTAAGTTGTTGATGTATCCTTCGTATTCTTCTAGTTCTACCTCTAACATATGGTCACAATGGTCTTCACTCCATTCATCTCCCTCTTGCACACCTTTTGTATGACCATAACCTATAGTCCATACTCCTGCCGCACATTGATAGGCTTTCGTTTCCAAGCCTTCAAAGTGTTTAATTAAATCTAATCCATACTCACTTATTTTCATTTTTGCTCCTAAGCAAGGGAGTGACCTTAGCCACTCCCTAATCGTTGACAGTCTAGGTAAGATAGGAAATATTGATTCCGATTATGCTGGCACCAAAACTTAATAAAAAGATTTGATTGACAGCTTCACAGAACTCTCCATTCTCACATATTGTATCACGAACTTTGATAGCGATTGCTTTCATTTTAATTTATCTCCAAGACTTTCCTCTTAGAATCTGGAGTTCGTGATAAGTTGATTGTCAGTAATCCGTCTTGTAGATTTACCTTATCTACTAATAGGTCGGCATTTAGAATAAACCTTCGTTCAAAAGATTTTAGACTAAGACCCTGATGAATAAAGTCTTCATCATCACCTAGTTTGTGTTCTTTTTTACCCTTGATTTGGAGTTCTTTGTTATCAAAAACAATCTCCAATTCTTCTTTTTTCCAACCTGGCACTGCGATTTCTATACGATAACCGTTTTGCCCTGTTATTAAGTTATATCTCGGATATGCTGTGTCCGTGTAAGACGGCAGTGTAGGCATATCCAATCCAAGCCAAAATTTACTTAAATCTATACTCATTTTTTATCTCCATAATTCCTTTTCAGTAAATATTCACATCCCCTTTCGGTAGATGCACCAATACGCAAGTGAAACCTATCACTTACAAAATAATTATATCAAATTTTTAACTTGAAGTCAAGAACTATTTTTCAGAGTCATCGAAAGTAAGTAATCCTTCTTCTTCCAAATAGTCTAATGTCCCTCGTATTCCCACTTGCTTTCCACCAAAGTAGCAGAAGCAACAGGACGCAATTAAAAATATTAAATAGCTTATGTCATTTTCATTCATATACATATTATAGCAACTTCATAACCTAAAGTCAAGGTAAATTTATACCATAACTTAAAATAGTTCTTGACAGTTCCTCAAAATCTTGATATACTATAGGTATGAAATATAAAAGAGCAGTAGAATTATTAGACAAAGTATTTGAAGAGCTACCAGATAATATCGAGTTAACAAAGGGTGGTTTGGGAGAGTTAGCACTTGCTCATCATCTTGGGCATGAGCTTGTAGATGGCGACAAGGGAGCTGACGCGTCTTTCGAAGATAAGCTATTTGAGTATAAGGTTTCTACTACTAACACTTTTAACTTTCATTTTGGGACTAGAGAGAAAATGGAAGTATACTGGAAAGATACTATTCTGAACAAGTTCTCAAATGTTGCAGGGGCTTACTGTGCAAATAGAGTCGGTATGAAAATTACAGAAGTGGCATACTGCCCCAGCGACATACTTGTTCCCGTGCTTATACAGCACTTCGAGAGAACTACAGGTCAACAACTTAACAAATCTTTTAGCATGAATACATTCAGAAAGCTAACGGAAAATAATTCTTGACTTTACAACTGAAAAAGTGTATAATAAACTTATGACAAAATGGACAATGACAGAAAAAGAATATTTGAAACGGCATTATAATATCATGCCAACAGAAGATATTGCGAAAAAACTGAGCAGAACTCCATCACAAATCGCCTCACAGATATACTATTTGAGAAAACGAGGATGGACTTTTCACAGGAGGTCAGATGCCTAGTGTGAATTTGAGAGGAATGAGTTTCGAGAAAGGACTCCGCATTTTCCGTAAAAAATGTCAAAACGCTGAAATTAAGGAAAGATGTCGTGAACTCCAATTTTATGAGAAACCAAATCGAAAGAAGAATGAAAAGAATAACTATCTCAAACGCACTAAAATTATAGAAGCAAAAAAGCAACAATCTATTGAGCTACGGAGAAAGCAGCGTCATAGATAATAACTTTATGACTATTCCATACCTCCATTTCGAAAGACATACAAAATATCATTTCAGAACTCAACTAGAAACCAAAGATTAAAATATTTTCTTATCAATGAAACCCACCACAAGACACAAAATCATACCCCTACGAAAAACACTTCTTGCTTTATGATAAAAGTTATGGTATAATATTATTATAAATTAAGATAGTTAATCAATACAAATTACCAATCGCACTTTCTTTACTAACTCATGCTTCTGCTGGAACGAAGCGAAGCGAGAGTGACAGCTAGGCATGCTAATCAGTAAAATCTAAAGTGCTTGTTTGTATAAACTATATCAACTAAAGAAAACCGAATCATGCAATGTGATTCTTAATTCCAATAATTCCACTTTAACCACTAATTACTACAAAACTCTTTTTAATTCACACAACTTGCTCCAACCAAAATTTTTTTAACAAAGAAAAAGGGACACGAAGTCCCCTCTTACTTACACAAGTTGTCCCTTAGCCATCAAAACCATCCATCTTTAGATAACGGGATACCTTCTTTTTGTATCATTCTAATTCTTCTTACTGCTAGTGTTGTTCTATGACCATCTCCGAACTTCAGTCTTGCTTGAACCCCGCTGGGGCTGTCTATTAATCCTAATACTTCTGCATATCTTCCATGTTTCAAAGTTAATTCATCTGTTTTTGCTAGTTTACATACTCTCATATTGCCTCTCTTAATGCTTTTAGTGCAGTCTTAGGAGCTTTCTCCAACCCCGCTAGGGCTGTGATATCTATTGCTAATAATTCTGCTAGTTCTACTACTAATTCTAATTTGGTGATTGGTTTTTCACCCGTTTTGGTTGTATACTCAGTTTTCTTGTATACTCCTTCTCTACTCAACTTGCCAATAATAGATTTTATACTCTTATCCAAATTTATAGATAGTCTTTCTACTGTTTCTCTAGTAGGATTACTTCTATACTCATTGATTATGTAATCTACTTGGTCTTCTGTATAATTTATAGCCATATCTTGTCCTCCCACTTTTGTACTAATAATTTTACACCTATCTCGCTTTTACCCCACTCTTCAGCTGCTATTCTTACAGCTTCTTCGTGTCCATACTGTGTTTGCCATGCATAGAATTCGATTTCTAACTCAGCTTCTTTGTCGCTCTGATTCATACTGCTCCCACTTATCTATTAGGTCATCACCTTTTAATGCCTGACCAAAATATACTAATTTACCACTAGATGAAATAGTTCGTTCTACTACTCCATCGTTGTATTCCACATCGACAACTTTTCCGTCATTTCCTCTAGTATCATACCACAAAGAACTCATACTGTGTGCATGTATGCACTTTACACCCTTTGCCCAGTCTTCTGCTAGTAATAACTTTCTTTGCCTATCTACCTTGCTATCAAATTGACCCATTATGTGTTATCTCCATCTCTATAGACTACATTATGTTTAGCAAAGATTTTATTTGCTTGCCTTTGGAATGATTTTTCTACTAGTCTATCTACTAATAATCTAATCCATTGTCTTAACTTACCCATTTTAACTCTCCTGTATCAAAGAACTCGTAAACCATTTCGTCTATACACTCTTGTGGAACTAATCCTGTGTCTTTGTATTCTTCCCACCAGTCAAAGTCATCATCAGATACATCACACTTAAGTTCTTCCTCTATTATTGAGGTCAATTCATCTCCATCAATGTAGTTTTCACTATGTGAACAGTAATACTCTCCATCTTCGTGGTAAGTTTCAAAATGGTCAACTCCAATAAAGTTTCTGAACTCATCTTCATAAGTCATACTTGCACTTAGTTCGATATTGAACTGATTACTTGCCCACTCTAGCATATGTTCTACCATATGAATCGGAGCAGACCAAGCACTGTATCCACTAATTGTATCTTCCCATTCTTCAATGTCAACCCACTTAGCACCACAGTTGTCAATATACCAACTATAAGAGTTTTCAATCCAACCTTCGTCATCATACACTCTATCTACTTTAGACATAAAAGGTTGCTCATGAAGGTCTACTAATTCTCTAAACTCTATAGGGTCTTCGCCCTCCTTCCAATGTGGTCGGTTATTTACTTCACTTTTGAACATTGTATCGTGTTGTTCTTCACTTAATCCATTAATACTGATATTAAAATATACATGATTTGCCATTATATGTCCCCCTGTTCTCTGACTTCACTTCTAATTACCTCAAAACCATTCGGATATCTACTCTCTAGTTTCCTAATGTTTTCATCCATTACCTCATCAGGTGTAAAACCTAATGCTTTGCATCCCTGAACCCAATACCATAATACATCGCCCAGTTCTCTTTTCATGTGGAAAATCTCATCGACTGAGAACTTACTATCTGCTTGAAATACTTTTTTCTTTACTACTTCTGCAAACTCTCCACTCTCTGCCATCATTCCTATCAATGCAGTCATCAGTCTTGCCATATCTATCTCTTGGTCAATCACTTTATTTCCTTGCATTGTGTAGTCGCCTCGTAGATATTCTACTCTATCGCACATTTTGGTCGTATCTTTACTAGTATCGGATGTGCACTGGTCTACAAACGCTGCATAGTCGTTTATTTTACTCATTATGCTACTCCTCCACTAATTTCAGATATGAACTTCTCTGCAACTTGCAATGCGTCCCACTTTTTCTTGTTTAAAATTAGTTCATCATCTCTAATGAACTGCCCATCTGCCAATGTTATCCACATATGTAGTGTGTTTCTTGCTGGACAATCACCTTGCCATGCTTGTTTACTATTCTCTGGATACTGTATGCTTACTATTTCACTGCCATTTGCCCACATACCTACTGCATAATGCCTGTTATATTTACTTGCCAATGTCTTTCACTTCTCCTTTTGGTATCACTTGGTATGCACCCTTGTTGTAAGCAATGGATACTGTGTATTGCTTACTGATGTCTTGCTTATATGAAGTATCTTCAGGCACAGTATATTCTCCAACTGTTGCACTTGGATATTCTTCACTCTTTTTAAATTGTTTTGCCTTTTGTTTTTCAAAGCGAGGCGTCGCTTTCTTACTTGTATAAAGTTTCTTTACTTTACGCTTACGACCATGTTGGTCATATAACATACTACCCTTTATCATCAATCTCTCCATATTCTATATTTGATAATTCACACAGTCTATCTAACAGCATTTCGTATTCTGCTGTTAGTTCAACTATGTGTTCGTTTAAATTTTCGATGTCATCAAGGCACATTCTGATTTCTTCCTCTTGCTCTCGCAGATTTCGAATCAGAACTGCCTTTTCTGTCCTCTCTACTGGAAATCGTATTAACTTACCCACGCCAGTTGTCGTCATTTTTGTTGCTAAAGTATATGAATACTAAGAACATCGCTACTAAAATTAATACTGTTAAATCCATTCTATCACTCCCCCAATTAGAATTAATACTAATACTGTCCAACCGAAGATTAACAGGAACCACTCTAAAGAATCACTACTGTCGAATGGTTCCCAAATTGCGTCTAATATCTTATTAAACATCACACACCTCGTCCCACTTTTTAGCATCCACTGGTGTATGCATTGTCACTTTCACTTTCTTGTGGTTAGGTTTTGCTACTGAATACTTCACATCAATACCTGCTTTACCTAGTTTTGCCACTTTCTCTTTGAAAGTTTGGAAATCGTTTTGTTTTAATACTACAATCATTTGCCTTGCCCCCTGTATTTCTTGTAAGAACGCTTTTTGTTCTTGTTCATATTGATACTGAATGTGCCGCGCCCGTTGCCTTGACTGGTTTTCTTCTTGTGCGACACATGATTAGTTCCCCATGCTCTCATTATGCACTCTCCTTAGTAGTCCACACTACTTTCACGCCTCGTCTAACGAGTTCGTTTAGGCACTTTTGTCTTTGTTTTGGTTTGACATTGTGCTTGTTAATCTCTGCGAACAACTCCTCTTTAGGTGTGTCCTTTAGGTAGAAATGTCTGTCTTTTAGTTGCTTTGCAGGCACTCCTCTTTTGTAAATTTTTTCACTTGGTTTGAATTTTGCTGGCATGATGCCCTCCTTTTTAATAAATCTTGTTAATCTAAGTGTAGTGTCTACCTCCTCCACTACTGCTGATTGTCGGTATCAGAACCCCACACTCATTATGTCGGAAAATGTGGTTTCCTTTTTCTTTTGATACATATATTATACTCGAAGTTATCTTCTTTGTCAAGAACTATTTTAAATTAGGTAGGAAATTTTGATGTTATGTTATTTGAAGCAAAAAAATGGGCAACTAAAAGTCGCCCATCCAAACTTGCATTAATGTTGTTTAAATTTTTTTAAGTGGTCAACTCGGCATTGTATGTTGAACCCTTCCACTGCAGGAACCAGAGGTAATGGATAATACGAACTTCAATCTACGACTTCCGTCTATGGTGCACTGCTCATTTCACATTACTTATCTACTGACTAACAGTTGTATCTGCCCCTCTTACCCTACTAAATCTCGGTATTCGATTACTGCAAACCTCAAACGATTTGTGGGATATCCTCGCAGGATACGATGCAATCTCTCTCTAAATCAGATTGCTTACCCTTCCACAACTATGCTCGCATTTACTTGAGGGTAATGTTGCTACCAAGAAATTGGTTTGTTATCATCACTAGCACACTGAGTTGTTAAAAGTGTTGGTTTGGTCGAGAACTCCAACAAACTCCTAAGCGAATTAAAGATATGCTTAGAATAACTACTGCTTTCTTTGGACTGCGTTGTTGCTAAGTATCCTACTGAGGTATTGCTACCCTTTCCACACCGTTGGCGTATTCCCCACAGTCGAGCGTTAGAAGCACTAACACTAGGTGATATTATCGCTGTATCTACCCGTCAATCACGCACTAATTTTCTGTTTAAGGAGTGAAATATAGTGTAATCCTCTCCCCTTTATAGTGCCAAGACACTACTGAGAAAGCACTGCGTGTCTGCTACTTACTACCTCTTGCCTTTGACAGGTAAACCTGAATCTCGGGACTTTAATAGAGGATTTACTGATAGTATCCGTGCTATTCTCTTTGCCGACCAGTCAATCGGATATACACTCGCTTTTCTTTCTGCAAAATATCTCTGTATATGAGTGTCAAAAACATACATCTATCTCATTAACGCGCCCTGTAGATGCAGTACAGCATACGGCAATATTTTATGTGATGCCTCACTTGGGAGTCCTTTTCTGAGCGACTACCTTTCTGTAATTCAACCTTTAATGGCGTTGAATACTCCGTGTTTTGTTTCTTTTCAGAATATAAGTATATTATATCTACTTTTTAACCATTTGTCAAGAAGAATTTTGATTTTTTTACTACTTGGTAGTTAAAACTTCAACTCAGTCCCAACGGGTGTGATACTTCGTTTTATCACTTGGTTTTTCTTTTTCTGAATATACATATATTATATCCACTCTTTAACCATTTGTCAATAAAAACTTTGATTTTCTTACTGAAACTTCACTTTAAACTAGGTGTTAGATTTGAACTAACTTTCTCGAAGCAGATGCAAGAGTCGAACTTGCTACTTCCATTTGGTGTGCTTCCGTAGACACTTATCGACTTCGAACTCCCTAGTTTAAAGTGCGATTACTTAGGGTAATCACTCCTTGACAATTATTGTGAGATTGTGTCAACTAATCTTTGTAGGTCTTGCTTACCTGCTTTGACAAGTGTAGGTAGTTCGATTCCAAAGTGCTCTTCGATTGCTGATACAAGTTCTGCCTTTGCTACAACTGGTTCACCAGATTTTGTAGTTCTTGGTTGAGCAATGTATACGCCCTCTCTTGATAACTTTGCAATGATACTTCTAGTTGTTTTGCCTAAAGTATTAGCAAGTTCATCTACTGTTTCCCTTGAAGGGTTTTCTGTGTAAGCTGCAGTCATTTGTGCAACCATTTCGTCTGTATAGTTTTTAGCGTTTGCCATATTAAATTCTCCCAAATTTATTTTATTTCTTAATATAGATATATTATATCCGATTTCATTACTTATGTCAAGGATTTTATTGAAAAACTTTAGTGTGTTTGATTGTTTCATATTTTTCTCCTTTTTCATACTTATTATTATACGCACATTATATCCTGTTGTCAATAAAAAAAGCACATTTCTTGTAAAACATCGCATCGATACTTCGGGGGGCGGGACGCGAAACCACCGACCTTCGCCGCAAATCCTCGCCAAAAACGCAAATTTCTCATAATTTCTCTTGACACCCGCAATAATCTGTGATATACTATTAATATCCTTATAATAGACTAGCGCAAACCAGCACATCGCTTTTGCACTTCGTTTGCACACTTCGTTTCGAAACTGCACTGCGGGTTTGGCGCAAGCGCTGCTGCGACTTGCTGAAACCCCGCAACCATGCGCATTTACAATTTTAAATTTCTGCTAGTTTCTGCTAAACATCTATTGACCCCCTTGCTGACTTCGGATATAATTATTTCCATATTAAGGAGAAAAAAATGGAAAAATCAAAAGTGAAAAAAGTCGTAAAAACAAAAGCAACATTAGTTGCAGAGTTGGAGCAAGTTATCAAAGTTGACAAAGGTTTCCTAAATTCACTCGAAAGAGCCAATGCAGAGACCATCAAAAAACTAATCAACATTTGTTCCTAACCACCGAACAGTAAGCGTGTTTGTCCCTCAACGCTAGACATCAGTCCCTATTGGCACGGGACGGGTGTTCCAATCATCAGAACCCGACACGAGTCGGGTTTTTTTTATTTTCAAAAAGTTCTTGACAATCTCCCCAAAGTGTGGTATACTATACGGGTGGGCGGGAGGATGTCCCCGCGAAGACTTGTGCATATCCTGTGGATAACTCGGCATCGCATCGGAACTGCACTGCATCGCTTCGAAACTGCACTGCGGCGCAGGGTAGAGATGCATTTACAAAACAGTCGGGCAGGGGGTGTCCCTCAAAATTAATTGACGAAAAAAAAGTGGGTGTTGGAAAAATTGAATAATCGCATTTTCCAACAACCCGAGTGAAATTCAGCAATCTCCTAAGAGTATGAGCCTTTCACCCTTTTGAAAAGGCTAGTTTTCGTGGAAAGGTCGTGAAGTTCGGTTGATGTTTTCCCTTCTCGGTTCTATCGGCAAAAATCTAGTGTTTTCGCAATCCCCTCTTTGTTTTCCGTTTAAGGTGTATTTCCTAAGTTGATATAATCATTATAAGGATTTTTAGCCTTGTTGCAAGTCTTTTGTGAAAATAAATACAAATTAATTATAAAGATTTTTCTTGACTTTTTCAGCGTTTCGTGTTAGGAAAAACCCCGAAAAAAGTTGTCACAAAAGTTGACAAAAATCCATTCGTGGTTTAAAATTTCAGTATGAAATTTTAAACCATGTCAAGTTTTTAAATTTCAAAAATCGGAATTGAGTTTCTGTGTAATTTCTCGGCTCGGAGAAAGTTGAAAATTGAAAAAAAAAGTGGGGCGATTTCTCGCCCCTATTCCGAAACCCCTTTATCGGAAATTTTTATTCCATTCTCTAGCGTTGCAACAAGTCGCCCCCATGTCGCCAATAGCTAACAGATTAGAAGTATTATCATCATAGAAATATTTTGCAATATTCTGAAATGGTTTTAAATTAAAATAAGGATTTAATAATCTTTTCTTTAATTTATAATCAGCAGTCATCTCGCCTGTTGGTCTTGATAAAATCTTATCGTAATAAATACCCATTAAGGCAAGATATTCATAATCCCATTTTCCCATTTCTCTAGCTGTGCATAAAATAATATAATCGCCATTCTTGTAGTCGGCTACAAGTTGCCAAAACATAGGCAATAACTCATCTTGAAAAATCTTTTCTTTAGTATTATTTTCTTTCCAATGGTCTAAGTCTAATTTTCCATTTTGGTCATGCCTTGCTCGGTGGCTACTATCTATAATTGTGCCATCTAAATCATAAATCCTTATTTTAGCATTTAGGTTATAAAGTCTGTCGCAAAATTTAGTTTTAAATTTCATAATAAACCCTCGATATTTGTGCAATTATCATTAAAAGAGTAAAGAGAAATAATCTCTTATCTTCATCTACAAGAGCCACCCAAAAAATACAAGCATTACCTGTAAATATAAAAAAGGTAGCTTCAAGGCGTGGCAAGGGTAGAAACCCTTGCAATCCTATAAAAATTAAAAGCATAGCAAAAACAGTTAACCAATTTTTAATTTTTCTTAGTTTTCTTTCGTGCCTTTCATATTCTGACATATATCTCATTTTTTCCCCCTGTTGGATTGGTCAAAATGTCTAAATGCTCTATCCCATGATTTAGCTTTTAAAAATTCTTCTCTAGTCTGAAATCCATTCCTTTTAAAGTCTGGAACATCTTTCTCGATTTTCTTTACAGTTTCTGATTTTGGATCAAAATCTAATTCTAGTTGCTTAGTCATTATTTACCCCCTTGTAAATTTAATTCTACTTGTTGTATTTCTTTTTTCTGTATCTTCTTTACCATTTTGCCTTTTCTTAATTGGCGTTTCTTCGTTGCCGAATAACCCTTTTTAAGATGTTGCCAAGAAGGTTGATTTACATTATTAACAAATTCTTTTTTAATAATGCTTTTCCACCTTTTCCAAAAATGAGCAAATAGCTGAAATTCTAAAAGGCTATCTCTTAATGCTGTATGTTGCTCTTGATACCATAAATCTCTATTTATGTATCTCATGCAAGATTGAGCCGAATAAGATATATTTCCTTTTTCAGTTGTCATTTGTCCTTTTTCTTCTTCTGATAAATTTTCTATCCATGATAAATAATTTCTATTCATAAATAGCGTTGCCCCTATATCCATTAAACAAACATAATCAACATTTCTAGGCAAGAAAAAAGTTTTATCTGTCAATTGTTGATGTGTTTTTCTAACAGTTGCAATTTCTGAGCTATCAGTTCCAATATCAAAATTAAAATTATAAGATGTTAAATATTGCACATTCATGGCGTGAAGTAAATCTTGCCATTCCTTGATAATATCTTTCCATTTTTTAACCTTATGTGGATTTCTGATAGCGTCTTTTAATGCTCTAGCCATAGATTTATTATATCCGAAGTTATGCCCCTCTTTATTCTGATGTAAGAATAAAGATAAATCTTCAATAACTTCTTTTACATAGTAATCCATTTTAACAACATTAAAAGAATTTTCTTGCTCTATATCTCCGAAAGTCGCCCCAAAGTGATAAACCATTCGTGGCGTTTCATTAATAAAAGTTGTTTCAGTATCAACAACACACACAATTGTGTGTGTTGTCCTCGATTGTGGCACCATTATTTTAGCCCCTCGATTGATACGCCTTTTACATTTTCATTAATGTATTTTGCAAGTGCGATTATATCGCTGGAATTTGCCCTTGCTAAAGCAGTCAATTTTAATCCTGTTGCTTTAGCGATTTTATCTTCCATTCCATTTTTAGTGAGTTTGGAAAACTCTTTTATTTCTTCTTTCATAATATTCCTATTATAAGTGGGGCTATTGCTAATGGTTAGCCCCTTTAACCATTTACCCATTTCTGAGTTTTTGCTTTAGAGAACGAATTAATCCATTGAATTGATTAATCTGTTTCTCGAATTGTTTATATTCTGAGCCAATTGCTTTAGTTAGTTTAACATTTCTATTAGCTTTTCTGAATAGGTCTAGTTTTTGTTTAACCTCTAGTCTATCCCTCTCGGCTTGATGTTTAGCTTTCAGCAAGTGCATATACAATTTATCGTGCATTGTTTTTTCTCCGATTAATTAACAATATAAATATTATAAACATTTAATGAAAGTTTTGCAAAACATTCTCAAAAAGTTTCCAAAAAAATTTGTCACAAAATTTGACATTTTCCTGAAAATATGTTATGGGAAATCGTAAAAATAATCTGTCACAAAAGTTGACAAAACAGCGTGCGTGGTTTAAAATTTGTTTATTAACAAATTTTAAACCATGTTTAAATTATTCAACAAAAAAAAAGTTGCAATAAAATTTTAAAGGGAGTATAATTATATTATGAACGAGAAAAAATTAAGCAAAGCAGAATTAGAAAAAGCGATTGCAACATATACAAAGTTGCTAGATAATAACGCTTTTATAAAAACCTTAACAAAGCATATGCATGGGGCATTTGTTGTAAGGTTAGGCAGATTAAATGCCGAATTAAAAAGGAGAAAATAAATGAAAAATGAAAATAGATATAGAGTAGAATTATCATTAAACATTTGGTGTGAGAATGATGAGGAAGCAAAAGCAATCTCAGAAAAAATCTGTGATGAGCAAAAGAAAAGATTTGATAATAGATGTCAGATTGTGAGCCTTCAAGAGTCGCCCTTTGGCAGTCTGAATGAAAGGCAGTTAGATTTATTCTAGGGGGGGCGGTTAGCAGACTAGCCCTGCCCTAGCCCGCCCACACCCCTCCACACGTACTACTTTGAAAAATTTTGGAACTTATAAAAAGACGCGGCGAGTCCATCATGATGATGCTTCCAAAAATACTTCTTGACACGAGGATTAAAATTTGATATAATTCAAGTATGAAAAATGAAATTGTAACCAAGATGAGTCCAGAAGGATTAGAAATAGCAAACAACTATCTAGAATTAGGAAACATACAAGCCGTGTGCGCACGAATGAGACTGGACGAGAACACTGTCCAGGACTACCTAGGGAAAAGGGAAATCAAAGCGTATATCGATCAAGTGTATCTAGATACTGGTTACAGAAATAGATTTAAATTAGCAAACACACTTGACGACATAATTGACAGAAAACTAGAAGAAGCAGAAGAGAGTCAAATATATTCAAACAAAGACCTAGCGGATTTAGTACAGATGGCGCACAAAATGCGCATGGATGAAATCAAAGCTATGGCAGAGCTAGAGAAAGCAAAAACTGCAAATGTTAAAAATCAGACAAACGTACAGATTAACGAACTACCCTTTGGACAGGGTAATTATGGAAAACTTATGGAGAAATTACTAAAATAGGAGTAAGATATGGATGCAATATCAACATTTGTCATGGATTCGCTTAGAGCGGATACTATTTGCAAAAAGGGTAACTGGGGTATAAGAATGTTCAAGAATGGACAACTAGTAAAAGAAGAATACTATAAAGGGCATAGTGAGTGCTACGCAGAAGACGCAGCAGAAAACTATGTATTTGGGATAAAGAAAATTGGCGTACAGTAAAGAAGTCATAGAAAGATTCGAAGGAGTACTAAATAGCCCTAAGCAATTTAGTGTGGGTCGCTTTGACCCTAATGACCCCGATGTAGCCACAGGAATGACAGGTGCACCCGCTTGTGGTGATGTCATGAAATTACAATTAAAAATGGACAAAGACAACAAGATTATTGATGTCAAGTTCAAAACCTACGGCTGCGGGTCAGCCATAGCATCTAGCACAATGTTTGTAGAAATGTTAAAAGGACGTACGATTGAAGAGGCAAAACTAATTAAAGATAGAGATATCGCAGAAGCACTTCAACTACCTCCTATTAAACTCCACTGCTCAGTTCTAGCCGAAGATTCAATTAGACAGGCTATTAAGAACTGGGAGGATAAATGTTCAGAAAATTAGACAAACTTATGAAAAGCGGACGAATAACAAAAGTCTTAAAAATGATAGAAAATGGGAAAAGGAAGCAAAAGAAGACCAACAAACGAAAAGCAGTTTCGAGATAACTGGGATAAAATATTTGGTCGGAAGAAAACACCCAAGCATGGCGCTACTCAAGTGCATACAGATAAAACTAAAATAATACCGAGAAAAGCAAAATATGATAGAAGTGAGTAATGAAGCGTATACTAAACTTATACAGAAAGCGACAACAGAAGACAACCATGTATTTCGACTTGGTGTTACTGGGGGTGGCTGCGGTGGTATGGAGTATCTTTTTGCTTATAATAATACGGTCTACCAAGATGATATTATCATTGATTGGGGTAGGATAAAATTTAGGGTCGATCCAATGTCGGCCCCATACTTAGAAGGTATGACAATACATTGGGAAACAAATGGATTGAATGAACAATTTTTGTTTCACAATCCAAAAGAAACTTATAGATGTGGATGTGGAGTAAGTGTTGGATTCTAAAGAGAAAAAATTATTACAAGTCGTAAACTTAGCACCAAGTGAGAGTGTTATAGAAAAACTAACAAAAATGCACCCAATGAGACAAATAGCGTATGCAAGTGTTATACAGGTATGTGTACTATTCTCAATGTTCGGGTGTATGGCAATAATTGAAGAAGGACTAAAATACTAATGGAAGAATATACAATATTTAACTTTGTCTCCGATGTAGGAGCACCTATAGCAGCAGCGTTATTCATGGGTGCTTTCATATTTATCATCATAAGAAAGATAATGGAAGATGTTGTAGGAAACACAGAAGAATTAAAAGGTATCTGTAAGATGTTGGTTACTAGAATCAAAGTAATGAACAATGACATGATACGAATAGATGTAAGCGTTAGTTCTGCACTTGAACTTACACCTGATTTAAAAAGAATATCAAGAGCAGAAAATTTTGTAGAAGACGGCACTATAGATGCAAGGAGAGATTAATGCAAGACTGGTTGTTTAATAAAATGGCACCTTATGCGTTAAAGTTTAGAGAATGGTCGAAAGGTAAACTCTGGATTCAAATACCACTATGGATTTTAATATTATGGATGTTAGGAATATTTAATCCTTACTGGTGTGTATATCCAGTCTGTTGGATTCAATAATGGATTGGATGGAAGATGCTGCAGAAGCAGTTCAACAGTTCGGATTCCCTATAATAGCTATGCTTGGTCTTGGATACTTTGTATACTTTGTCTGGACTACAATCACGGAAAAAATCGACCCAGCAACTGAAGATATGAAAATGACCGTTCTAAAGTTAATAGACCAAATTAGAATGATGGACAATGATATGATTCGCTTGCAAGAGAAACTGGACACAGTTTTACAGATGAAAGAAAATGAAAAGAAGTTTAATAATAACACTACTAATCGGAACGACAGCTAGTGCAACGGAACTAGTACACAAATTTGGCTCACCTAGTTTTAGTGGGATTAATCAATCCGCACACTATTTAACTATTGACGAGCAGGAAAGAACAAGAAAAGATGCACTTGCACAAAAAGCCCAAGATGCATTAGATGAAGCCCAAAGAGAAGCAGACAATACAACTCTCGCTAAATTTTTAAGAAACTTAGAAAGCAGAATTTATTCTACACTTGCAAAGGATATATCAGAATCTTTATTTGATTACAATAATCCTGGTACACTAGAAAACCCTGTAACTGGAGAAATCTGGTTAGAAGGCAACAGAATAATTTGGACAAACAATGGAGTCACAATCACTCTAGTAGTTGAAGAATGGTTAGATGGAGTGTTGTTATCAACAACAACTATCGAAATACCAGTCGGAAGCTTCGGGGGATGTTTTAGTGACTGCGCATCTGGCTAAATTACTAGCGCCTTTACTACTTGTCGGCTGTGCTTCATTTGGAGCACCAAAAGAATATGACAACTGTTATAGATTCGAAGAAGGATTTAATAAAGATGTTGTAACAGGAATAGCAAAAGCAGGCACAGATAGAATGATATGTAAGACAGGCCCTGTCATACAACCTAGTGCTACTCAACAATTACTCAATTTACCATACCCTAACCAAAAGACAGTTGTAGCAGTATACAACTTTGGAGATAACTCGGGTCAAAGAAAAGGTGGAGACAATATAGCTAGTTTTAGTACTGCTGTAACCCAGGGAGCTCACCATATTTTGATTGAAGCTTTGAGGGACGCAGGTAGAGGAAATTGGTTTGTAGTCGTAGAGAGAACTGGACTGGATGCTTTGACAAAAGAAAGACAACTTGTAAGAAGTACTTTTGAAGCATACAATAAAGGGGCAGATGGAAAAACAATTTTAAAACCACTACTATATGCAGGAATGATTATAGAAGGTGGTATAGTTAGTTATGATACTAACATAAGAACTGGTGGTAACGGTGCTCGATATCTAGGAATAGGTATGAAGAATCAATATCGTGAGGATGTCGTTACAGTAACATTAAGAGCTGTATTAGTTCAAACAGGCGAAGTTCTGTTAAATGTTACAACCACAAAAACTATACTATCTACTGGAGGTGGAGGCGACGTATTCAGGTTTATAGAACTTGGTACAGAACTCGTTGAAATCGAAAGTGGTAGTACAGAGAACGAGCCAGTAGGACAAGCTGTAAGAGCTGCTATAGAAGCGGCTGTATATGGTTTAGTTGTCCAGGGACTCGAAAAAGAGGTTTGGGACTTCGACTACCCAAGCTTGGGAGAAAAGAATGAATAAGATAATTGGACTATTCGCGATTGTTCTATCTTTTTCAGCGTTCGCGGGTAATAATGATTTATACATTACCCAAACAGGTACAGGACTTACGTTGACTATTGACCAAATAGGTGCTACTAACAATGTTGGTACATCTCAAAATAGAGTAACTTTGTCAGGTACTTCAATGACAGTAGACATAGACCAGATTGGAGATACTAACTCCTTCTTGGCTTCACTTCTACAAGGCAACTCATCTAGTTGGACTTACAAAGTCACTGGTGATAGTAACACCGCTACTTTAGCAGGTGGAGCTTCAGGAGATATTGCTAGTTCCGATTTTGACTATATCACGATTGGTGACAGTAATACTCTTTCATGGACTCAGGGTGCTGCTTCAACAGCAACTGGAGCCAACACTGACTTTAGCATAACAGGAACTTCAAATGCTGTAACAGGTACTTGTGAAGTTGTGGGTTGTATCAATAATTGGACTATTAGTGGGAACAGTAATAGTATTACTACATTACAGACAGGTTCTGCTGACCATCAAATCACAGCATCTTTAACTGGAAGTTCTAATACTGTAACTATTGACCAAACTGATACTGCAAGTACGAACGTTGCAAACATAGTATCTACCACGTCAAGTGGTACTATTGATGTAGATCAATGCGCATCTGGCTGTTAATACTTCTCAGTATACCGGCCTTTTCAACAGAAATAGGAGAGATATCTGAGCTAAAAGGAAACGGAGAGATTACTAGAGTAAACTCTAGTGAAACTTTTACCGCAGAATTAGACTCAGATATCTTTTCATTCGATGATGTAAGAACTGGAAACGGTAGACTTGCAATCGAATTTTTAGATGACTCTGTAGTTAAATTGACAGAACACTCGAAATTAATTATAGATGAATATATCTTTGACCCAGACCCAAGTAAGAGTAAAATGTCTCTTCAAATGGCATCTGGAACAGCTCGATTTATTTCGGGCGCTTTTGGAAAAATTAATAAAGAAAACATAACTATTAATACTCCAACAGCAACTATCGGTATTCGTGGTACAGACTTTACAACAACTGTAGACGAATTAGGCAGAAGCTTAGTTATACTACTACCTGATAAGAATGGAGATTCATCAGGAGAGATAACAGTAACAACTGCAGCAGGAGTAGAAATACTCAATGAGCCTTTTCAGGCTACTATGGTTTCAGCATGGGAACAACCACCCACACAAGCTGTTACTCTAGCAAACATGACACTTGGACTAATTGATAATATGTTGATAGTTCAAAGACCAGACGAAGTCGAACAAGCAGTAGAAGAACAACAAGCAGGAACTTCACCTACCGCAGATTTAGATAAAGACTTCTTTGAAGATGCACCAGATTTAGATTGCGATGCTCTAGTAGAAGATTGTGGCGAAGACAAAGAAGTCACAAGACTAGACATTGATTTACTCGGAATAGAATTCTTAGTAGATTTACTGGCGTTAATGGAAACGTCTAGTAAAAGAAACACACAAACTTCAGAATTAAATGGAGTAGAACTCGAAGGTATTATTGCAGGCTTTGACCCAGTATACCAAACTTACACTTTTGTGGAAGAAGGATTGATTTTCTTTGTACACGAAGGACAGAACAACTACGATATAGGTATCGATATAAATGCAGGTACTTATTTATACATAAACAACGCAGGAGTAATATTGGAGGTAAATATAAATGGTGCGGGCGATAACGTTATTATTATTAATCAGTCCCCTTAGTTTTGCTGGGGATAATGAAGTTTCAATTATAACTAAAGGAACTAATAATCAAATTACTACTAAGCAAATTGGTAATGGTAATACTACTAATATTCTTTGTGGTGCAAACTCAAGTGGTTCTGTGCCCGGTAGTAACTATACCTCTCATTCTTGTACTAATGCTGTATGGAATGTTACTGTTGACGGAAATAGTAATAGTGTTAGAATGTATACTGTGTGGTCAAATAACATAGGAAATGAAAGCACCATAACTATAGAGGGTAATGATAACTACGCATATATTGACCAAGACGAAGATGATAATACTGTAACTATTACTCAAACAGGAAATAGTAATCACGCAGAAGCATTAGGCTCAGGAGACAACAATGTTTACTCAACCACTCAAACAGGAAATAATAAATATAGCAAAATATTCTTTTTCGGTGATGATTCTGATATCACTGTTAATCAGTATGGTACTGGCACACACAATTCTTATATCTATGGAAACGGTATTGCGCATAATAACTCGGTAAATGTTATTCAATACGGTAGCGGTAATAAGGATGCAGATATATTCCTGTATAGTGCTGATAATGATGTAGACTTGACACAATACGGAACAGGAGCTCATGTAGCAAATATGAAGTTCTATACAACAGACTACAATGTAAATGTTACTCAACTAGGGTCTACAAATCAAACATACACAGCAACTTTTAACTGTACTCAAAATTGTACAAAAACTATAAGTATAACCCAACAATGAAAAAAGACAAAATTAGAGACAGAGTAGAGCTCACTACTTTAATAAGTATATTTCTATGTTCCGTATTCGCACTAACCCCTAATCTAAACGCCTACGAATTACCAGACACTCCTTTTGATTTTGAACAAATTAAGGCAGACGCAGAACTAATCAAACAATCAGATAAACCTTTATTCGACCTCAAAATTAAAGAACCAGTTTCAACTGTTCAGTGGATTACATTCGGAACATTACAACTAGCAGATATCTATACAACTTATCGTGGACTTAAATACAATTGTGTTTATGAAATGAATCCGATTATTGGTGAACAACCATCAGTACCACAAATGTTTCTTGTTAAAACACTTGTTCTCTTGCCTGCAAT
>ERZ802831.23-NODE-23-length-70726-cov-22.7165_pt1 | contig 70726 bp, 80 predicted proteins | sample MGYA00345655_ERZ802831 | MGnify/ENA primary metagenome ERZ802831 (study PRJEB30503, sample SAMEA104212376) | marine metagenome | biome: Westerlies Biome; feature: [SRF] surface water layer (ENVO:00010504) within the epipelagic zone...; material: water (ENVO:00002006)...
AGAGCACCGCCCTGTCACGGCGGAAGTTGCGGGTTCGAATCCCGTCGGTCCCGTTTTACGACTCGAGACTTCGCATGGTTCGCGTACGTCTGGCTCCCAGCCCTACGGGAACGCTTCACATCGGCACGGCCCGTACCGCAGTCTTTAACTGGTTATTCGCACGGAACAAGAACGGCAGGTTTTTGCTTCGCATTGAAGACACCGACAAGGAACGATCCAAGCCGGAATTCACCCAGAACATCCTCGAGGGCCTCCAATGGCTAGGCATTGACTGGGACGGCGACCCGGTGATCCAAAGCGAGCAAGCCGAAAACCATCGCAACGCGATTCAAAGTCTTTTGGATCAAGGGTTGGCCTACCGCTGCTACGCCAGCGAAGAGGAACTGGAGGTCATGCGTGCCCAGCAGAAAGCGAGCAACCAGGCCCCCCGATACGACAATCGGCATCGCAATCTCACGCCGGAGCAGGAAGCAGCCTTCCAGGCCGAAGGGCGAGAAGCCGTGATCCGTTTCCGCATCGATGAACATCGCGACATTCGCTGGAATGATCTCGTGCGTGGTCCGATGCTTTGGCGTGGTGCCGACCTCGGTGGTGACATGGTGGTGGCCAGAAGGGCTCCTGCCGATCGGATCGGAGATCCGCTTTACAACCTGGTGGTCGTGGTTGACGACGCCTCGATGGCCATCAGTCATGTCATCCGAGGGGAAGATCACATTGCCAATACCGCCAAACAGCTGCTTCTCTACGAAGCGCTGTCCTTGCAGATCCCGGCATTCGCCCATGCACCCCTGATCCTCAATCCCGAGGGGCGCAAGCTGTCGAAACGCGATGGGGTCACCTCCATCAACGACTTCCGTGAGATGGGTTATACCCCGGAAGCACTTGCGAACTACATGACCCTGCTGGGCTGGTCGGTTCCTGAGGGCATGAATGAGATCTTCACGCTCGACGCAGCCGCCAAGGTCTTCGATTTCGATCGCGTCAACAAAGCCGGCGCCAAGTTCGACTGGGACAAATTGAACTGGCTGAATGCCCAGGTTCTCCACGGCTGGGAGCCGTCCAGGCTTTTAAACGCGCTCTCACCGCTCTGGGCCGATCAAGGCTGGACGATCCCCGATTCCAATGGATGGGCACTGTCCTTGGTGGAGCTGCTCGGGCCATCTCTGACACTCCTGAACGATGGTGTGGATCAGGCCAGACCCTTTTTCATGGAACCTGCTCTGGAGGAGGACGCCCTCAAACAGCTCGCCCAAGAGGGTGCAAAACCCTGTCTACAGGCCCTTCTAAGCACCCTGGATCAAGCACCCTGGCCTGGCGACTCCATGGACCAAGCCCAGGAGATCCTGAAAAGCGCTGCCACCACCGCAGGAGTGAAGAAAGGGGTCTTGATGAAAAGCCTCAGGGCAGCCCTACTGGGCCGACTGCAGGGACCAGACCTCCTCACCACCTGGTCTCTCCTAGCGAAGATCGGTCAGGATCTCCCTCGTTTACGGCGCTGCCTCTGACGGTTCCACAGGCATTGCAGCGTCTTTGGACGCGTCGGGAGTCAGATCGATCAGACCGAGAACCCTGGCGAGGGGCTGGGCGGTGAGACCCTGAAGACCAACAGTCATCAGGATGGTGAGAAACACCAGGCCTTGCAGTCGTCCTGCTCCGAGCACACCGGCCTGCTCGAGCCTGATCGCGAACAAAGAAGCAACAGCTGCCGTCACGATTCCCCGCGGAGCAAGCCATCCCAGGAACAGACGTTGCCGCCAGTTCAGGGGGAGACCCACTGTGGCGACACTGACGGCTGCAGGACGAACCACAAGCATCAGCACGAGCACACAGCTGATACCGCCCCATCCGAGAGGACTGAGCTCTGCCCAAGACACATCGGCCGCCAGCAATGGAAAGAGCATGGTGATGGCAAGACGGGCCAATTCCCTGATCAACTCATCCAGTTGGACTGCCTGGGTGGACGGGCGACGCCCCACCACCACACCTGCGGCCACCGAAGCAGGAAGTCCTGACTCCGGAAGCAGCCATTCCGTGATCGAAAACATCAGAAACAGCACGCCCAGAGTGAGTTGAAGCCTCAGCCCCACGGAATGCTCAGAAGGCAATCGCCGCAGCACTTCCGAAAGCAACCAGCCCACGGCCAAACCAATCAGCACGCCACCCCCAAGCCTGGACATCAGCCCGATCGCCAGCTCACGCCAGCCGTGAAGATCCCCCAGCAGCAATTCCAGAAGCAACAGAGCCAGCACCGCCCCCACCGGTTCGAGCACAAGACCCTCAGCTTCCAGCACATCCCCCAGCGGCGAGGCCAGACGGATCTGCTGAACGATCGGAGTGACCACGGTCGGCCCCGTGCCCAACACAATCGCGCTGTAGACGGCAGCCACCGACCAGCCCAGTCCCGCCAGCCAGTGTGCAGCCAGCACCCCGGCCCCGAGAGACAGGAGCAGGCGGATCAGAGAAATCCGCAGCACCGTCGCCTTGATGGTGTCACCGGGAAGACGAAGATTGAGGCCACCGTCAAACAGCACCAGGCTGACCAGAAGACCCACCGTGGTTTCCAACCCCTGGCCGAGGTCCAGCGGCTCCACCAAGCCCAAACCGGAGCGACCAATCAGCAGTCCGGAGAGAAGCAGCAGAACAACGCCTGGAAGACCGGAGAGAGCGGACAGCAGCCTTGCTCCAGCACCGGCGAACACCGTGATGCCCCAGAGCAATCCCAGCCGCTCAGGCGTCATCGATGGAAGCGTATTGCGGTTCCACACGCAGTCCGATCACCGCATCCGGGCGGATCACCAGATATTCCCCCTCGAGCTCACCCAGAGGGACATTCACGAATGCCTGACCCTGGCCGCCGTTCACAAGGCCTTGGTACCACTCCTGAAAGGTCTCGAGCGTTGGGAAGTGCACCACCTCAGTCTGACCTCCCGACAGGTGGAGAGAAATGCGATAGCGGCGTGGTTGACGGGACATCAGCGAACCGTACAGGCCCAGGGAGTCGGAACTCGATCCCCTGGAACATAGAGGGGATGGCGCGGCTGTCCGCTGCGCGTGGTTCCCAGGATCAAAGGGCCAGCCCCAGCCCTACGACGCCGAAGGCAGAGCGCAAGCCAGGTCACCACCGTCTGATCCCGCTGCAACAGAGTCCCTCGGTTCCCCCAGCCCAGCCAGAGATCCCAGGACGGATGGTCAGCCCAATCCTCCATCCAGTGCTGAAGAACAGCATCGGTCTTGTCACCGATCGGATCGCTGCAGTGCCGCAACGCCCCTGGTGATGGAGAGATCCGCGCGAACAAATTGATCACCACAAGCTGGTGATACCCCCACCGCGTACCAAACGCCGAGAGACGACGCAGCGTTGGATCATCGCGATGCTGACTGGCTCGAGAAGGGTTCAAACCCACAAAGATCAGCGTTCGCGGAACTTCAGCCTGCAGTGGCTCCACGAGAGCACGTTGCAGGAACCAGCGGTACTGGCCGCACCTGCTGAAGGATGCGTCAGGTGACCAGCAGATCAAGGGCGGCCTGGAGGATGCGCCCGCTGGCGAGACCATCCCCAAAGGGATTGACCGCACGGGCCATCTGGTCGTAAGCCACTGGGTCATCAAGGAGACGGGCTGTTTCCTGAGCGATGGATGCGCTGTCCGTCCCTACCAGCTTCGCTGTTCCAGCATCCACAGCTTCCGGACGCTCGGTCGTGCGCCTGAGAACAAGAACAGGCTTACCGAGAGCAGGAGCCTCCTCTTGTAAGCCACCGGAATCGGTGAGCAGAAGAGTGCAACCTTTCATGGCCGCCACCAACCGGTCGTAGTCGAGAGGTTCGGTGAGCACCACACGTGGATGGTCACCGAGCAGGTCCTGAAGGGGCTCACGCACAGTGGGATTCCGGTGCAGCGGCAGCAGGAGTGTGGTGTCGGGATGGGACTCCAGCACCTCAAGCATTCCTTCAGCGATGCTGCGCAGGCGATCCCCCCAGTTCTCGCGGCGGTGCACCGTGGCAAGGATGACGCGCTGCTTCGCCCAGTCGATGGGCAGGTCAGTGAGCTCAGGGGCGCGCTCAGCCATGCGCAGCAGCGCATCGATCACCGTATTGCCGGTGACCATGGCTCGACCCACAACCCCGGAGGCCTCGAGATTGGCCTGGGAACGCTGCGTCGGAGCGAAATGCAGCTGAGCCACCTGGGAGATCAGCCTGCGATTGGCTTCTTCAGGGAACGGATCCAGGAGGTTGTCGGTGCGCAGACCTGCCTCCACATGACCTACAGGGATCTGCTCATAAAACGCAGCAAGAGCCGCCGCAAAGGCCGTGGTGGTGTCTCCCTGCACCAACACCAGTTGCGGAGGGAACGCTTGAAAATCGTCGCGAAGCCCCTGCAATGCCGCACAAGTGACGTGCGTCAGCGTCTGACGGGGGGCCATCAGGTCGAGATCCTGATCGGCGGTGAGCTGGAACAGATCCATCACCTGGGTCACCATCTCCCGGTGCTGACCGGTGAGTACAACGCGGGTTTCCAGTACCGAGCAATCTCGAAATTCCTGAATCACCGGAGCCAGTTTGATGGCTTCCGGCCGGGTGCCCAGCACGATGGTGACACGAGGCTTGGCCGCCATAGACGCAGGATCGATGGCGGGATCCTAAGCGTGATTCAGCGAGCTCCCAGCCGACCCTCACTTGCCACGGCAGCAGCAATGGCGAAGCTGAAGCAAGAACGTGGCAGAAGCCGATGAAGCAACCGATCTTTCCCCCGGGTTTTGCGTCCCAACCTGTTGCGGTCCCCGCCCATAGCCCCGCTTCCTCCACGCCAGCTGCGCTGACACCTTCACCAACCCCGTCACCCAAAGGACTACCAAGCCTTGAGGACATCGTGCGGATGGCCCATGACAAGGGGCACTCCGACGTGCACCTCGGCGTGGGGGAGGTCCCGCGTTTCCGCGCCCGCGGAGAGATGCTGCAAACAGAGTGGCCGGTCACAGATCCGAGCACCTTTCATCGCTGGCTTAGGGAAATCCTCACGCCCCAGCAAGTTGATCTCTTTCAACAGACGAAGGAATTCGACGGCTCCCATGCGTTCCCATTTGTCAGGGTTCGGATCAACCTGCTGGATTCACTGCTGGGACCCGCCATGGTTCTGCGGTTGATTCCTCAAACCATCCTCACGCTGGAGGATCTGAAACTTCCCGAGGTGCTGCGGGATCTCTCGTCACGTCCGAAGGGACTGGTGTTAGTGACCGGTCCCACTGGATCAGGGAAAAGCACCACCCTTGCGGCGATGATTGATTGGATTAACCGCCATCAGACACGCCATATCCTCACGATTGAGGACCCTGTGGAGTTTGTTCATCAGAGTCAACGCTCCCTGATCAGGCACCGGGAAGTGGGACTGCACACGTTGCAGTTCCACAACGCGCTGAGAGCGGCACTCAGAGAGGATCCAGACGTGATCCTGGTGGGTGAGATCCGAGACCGAGAAACCCTGAGCACGGCTCTGGAGGCATCCCAGACGGGCCACCTCGTGTTCGGAACCCTCCACACCAATTCGGCGGTGAAAACCGTTGAGCGCGTCCTTGGACTCTTCGCCCCTGAGGATCAAGACAGCATTCGTCGCTCGCTCTCTGAATCCCTACTGGGCGTGATTGCCCAGGGATTAATCCGAACCAACGATGGCAAACGAGCTGCGTATCACGACATCCTGATCAACACGGAGGCCTGCAAGGACTACATCCAGCGGGGCGCGCTCGATGAAGTGGAGGAGATCATGGAACGCAGCGGCTTCGATGGAATGGTGACCAGCAACCAATCACTCCTGGAACTCGTCAAAGCCGAACGGGTTGACCCTCAGGACGCAATTGCCGTCAGCCTCAAACCCAATGAACTGTCGCAAGCCATCCGGGGAAGGAGCACTTGACCTGCGAAGGCTGGATACCTTCAGCTGGCGGACATTCCCGTGCTGAAGAATCTCACCAGAATGAGCATCATCAAGGCGAGCGAGAGGCCAAGCATGGCCAGACGCCCATTCCAGATCTCAGCCTGAGGGGTAAACCCGCGACGCCATTCATTGAGCTCACCGGGATCAACAGGCTGTGATGGCTGCTGTTGCTGGGACTCAGACTCAACCATCATCACCAGAAAGCTCTTCGTCCAACATTATTCCCGAATTTCTTAAAACTGTGGATCTTGTGTGAAAAGATCTCCTCCGCGCTCCAAGGGCCATCGGGCCGAGACCCCAAGCCTGATGGAACTGGCCCCCCATCCTGATTGGAGCCGACCGAGTGCAGCGGCACCAACCATTGCAGCGTTGTCGGTACAAAACTCGAGAGGCGCGAGATGAACGCAAACCCCGTGCTCGCGGCCACGCCGTTCCATTTGCTCACGCAATCTGACATTCGCAGCCACCCCGCCCACCATCACGAGTGTGGACAGGCCCCGATCAAGACAGCACCGCAGGCTGCGCTCCACCAGCACATCCACCACAACCTGCTCAAAGCTTGCAGCGAGATCCTCAAGGGGAAGCACATCACTTTGGGCTCGCAGGCTCTCCACCTGCCGCAGCATGGCGGTCTTGAGACCGCTGAACGAGAAGTCATAGGGATAAAACCCACCCTCCGGACGGGACACGCGTCCCTTGGGGAGCGAAAACCGCTTGGGATCACCCTCCCTGGCGGCCATCTGGATGGCAGGTCCACCTGGGTAGGCGAGCCCTAGCAAACGAGCCACTTTGTCGAAAGCTTCTCCAGCCGCATCGTCATGGCTGCGCCCAAGACGCTGCAATCCGCCGTCGATCCCCACCAGAATCAGCTCGGTATGTCCTCCACTGACCAAGAGCACCAGGTAGGGAGGCTCGGGAGGCGATGAAGCCAGACGCACTGAGGCAAGGTGCGCTTCCAGGTGGTGCACGCCTATGAAGGGCTTGCCATGAAGGGCAGCGAGGGTACGCCCTGTCACCGAACCCACCATCAAGGCCCCCACCAGCCCCGGTGTCACGGTTGCAGCAACGGCATCCATGTCAGCCACCGCTTGACCTGCGTCGTCCAGCACCGCGCCGATGAGGTGCGGCAAAGCCTCCACGTGCCGTCTCGAGGCAATTTCTGGGACAACACCTCCCCACTGGGCATGCTCCTCGACCTGGGAGGCAATGCGGTGGGACAGAACCATCAGTCGATCGGCACGCTGCTCCACAACAGCAGCAGCCGACTCGTCACAACTTGTTTCGAGCGCAAGCACCTTGGGCATTCAGGCAGAAAGCCTCCACTACTGTCCCCATGTGACATCCTGCCGCTCCGGGGCAGGCATAACAGGAACCGTTCCGATGCGTCGTTTTTTCGCTCTTGCGCTCTCGGCCCTGCTGGTGTTCGGCTTTGCACCAGTCGCCAAGGCTGATGTTGCTGGCCTGACCCCCTGCTCCGAAAGCGCCCGTTTCCAGCAGCGTGCCAGTGCTGCCACCACGCCTCAGGCCAAAGCCCGTTTTGAGATGTACAGCCAAGCCGTGTGTGGTGAGGACGGCCTGCCCCACCTCATCGTTGATGGCCGTTGGGACCATGCTGGTGATTTTGTTTTCCCTGGCCTGATGTTCCTGTACATCGCCGGCTGCATCGGCTGGGCTGGCCGTGAATATCTGAAAGCCACCCGCGGAACCAAGGAGCAGTACACAAAAGAGATTCAGATTGATCTCCCCTTGGCACTGAAGTCCTGCATCGCTGCTGCCACATGGCCCATTGCAGCCTTTGGTGAATTCACGAGCGGAAAAATGCTCGAAAGCGATGACAAGATCACGGTGTCTCCCCGCTGATCTCATTCGATTCCCACAATTTCTAAATTTTTTGATCGATGCAGAAATTCCTCACCACTGCTCCCGTCGTAGCAGCCATTTGGTTCACTCTCACCGCCGGTATTCTGATCGAGTGGAATCGATTTTTTCCTGACCTCCTGTTTCACCCACTCGCCTGATCTTTTTCATTAATGAATGACTAGAGGGCATCAGCCCTCTTTTTTATTGAGCAAGCTCAACCCGCTTCAGACCGCAAGACCCATTAAGTTTTCAAGCTCAGAGAGTGCTGTATCGAGATCGTCATTCACAACAATGGCGTCAAATTCAGACTGAGCATCCAGTTCGGTGCGCGCTCTATCCAACCGACGTTGAATCGCATCGGCTGACTCAGTGGCGCGCCCCTTGATGCGACGTTCCAGTTCCTCGAAGCTCGGTGGCGCCAGAAAGATCTGCAGGGCTTCGGGAAGACTCTTCCTGACCTGGCGGGCGCCCTCCAGTTCAATCTCCAGAAGAACGGGAGTCCCTGCGCCCAAGCGTTCCTCCACAGGCTGACGTGGAGTGCCGTAGCAATGACCGGCAAATTCAGCCCACTCCAATAACCCGTTGCTGCTGACGAGAGCATCGAAGTCTCGACGTGTTTTGAAGAAGTAGTGAACACCTTCCTGCTCACCCGCCCGGGGAGCCCGTGTGGTGGCCGACACCGACAGCCACAGGCTGGGATGGCGCTCCTGCAAGCGGGCGACCAACGTGCCTTTACCGACTCCGCTTGGTCCGGTGAGCAACGCGAGCCGGGCAGTGGCTTGTGACGATGCCATGGCTTGTCTGCAGTCAGGCTGCAGGGTAGGAAGGCACCTACCTCACCGGAACAGCACGCGCGGATGGCCACCAGCACGCTCCAGGTGATGGACCTGACCGCTCTGAAAGCGGTGCTGAAAGATCTGCGCGACCGGGTGTTGCCGAGCCGATTCGAGAAGGCGCAGCAACCTGATGCCCACGCGCTCCAGCTCGGCTTTCGAACCCTGCAAGGCATGGTGTGGCTCGAGCTCAGCTGGCAGGCAGAAGCCCCAAGGCTGGTGCAGATCAACGCCCCACGGCGTCATGGCGGAGGGAGCACCCTGGCCCAGCAGATTCAGCACGGCCTACGGCAATTGGCTCTAGTGGAGCTCGAACAGCACGACTTCGAACGTGTTGTGTTCTTTCATCTGGCGCCTCGCCCGGGCAGCCCCCCCGTACGAACGTTGGTTCTTGAACTGATGGGACGCCACAGCAACCTGTTGCTCCTCGACGAACAAAAACGCATCACCGCAATCGGCCGTCAGGTACGGCAACACCAGTCCAGGATCCGCCCACTCAGCACTGGTGATCTCTATACCCCACCACCACCGCTTCAGGGTTTACCACCAAGCCGTGATGAGCCTTTTGCTCAGTGGCAGCGACGCCTCTCCCTGCTTCCGATTCCTCTCGGAAAAGCACTTCGCGAGACCTATCAGGGAATCAGCCCAGCGTTAGCGACCCAGCTCACCACCTTCCCCGGGTCGCTCGACAGCCATGGGCAGCCCTTGAAAGAACAACTTGTCAGCGACATTCACGAATCCCAATGGCAACGCCTCCATGAGCGCTGGTGCTGCTGGCTGCGCCATCTCAACGAAGAAACGTTTTCTCTGCAGCTGGTGGAGAGCGGCTTCCGCGTTTGGAACGAACCACCCGTTGCGAGCGGAGATCAGGGCGTGCTCAGCCTCAGGCTGGGTTGCTACTACCAAGACCATGTGACCAAGCGCCGACTGTCGCGGGAGATCGGCAACCTGCAACAGCGACTCCAACAGTGCCGCGAGCGGGAACAGGCCCAACGCGACGAACAGAAACAACGGCTGCAGGACACGGCTGGTGCCGCGGCCCTTCAATCGCAAGCGGACCAGCTGTTGTGTCAACCAGCTCCAGACCGCGACACGATCACCCGCGCGCAAAAGCTGTATCACCAGGCCCGGCGACTGCGACGCGCGGTTCCCCTGATCGAAGAGCGCCTCCGACATCACGACCAGCGACTGATGCTGATCGAAGGAAGTGAAAGCTTCTTGGAGGATCTCACCCGTGCTGACTGGGACAACCCCGATGAGCGCACTCTTCAGCTGAAAGATCTCCATCAAGAGCTGGAAGAGTTGATGGCACCGAGGCAGCGACGTCGACGTAGCGGTTCACCGACGGGGCAGCCTCAGCCTCTTGAGGTCAACACCAGTGATGGTCTGCAGATCCAGGTGGGCCGCAATCACCGCCAGAACGAATGGATCAGCTTCCGTCAAGCCCGAGCCGGCGATCTCTGGTTCCACGCACAGGAATGTCCAGGTAGCCATGTGGTGTTGAAAGCCTCGATGGCACCGGCTTCCGAGGAAGCGATTCAACAAGCTGCAGATCTGGCTGCGTGGTTCAGTCGTGCCCGCGGCAATCGCACCGTCCCCGTGGTGATGGCGGCGGTCGATGCCCTTCAGCGCATTCCCGGAGCACTCCCTGGAACCGTGCGTCATCGCAATGGAGAACTGCTCTGGGCTGAGCCTGACCGGGCTAGACGACAACTTGAGGGCAGAGAACTCCTAGCCTGAACGTTGAACAGATTCATGATCTGAAGCCCTCCGACCCCAACGAATCCACCGTTCTTCCACCGCCACCACCGATCAAGGTGACGGCAAGGGGCGACGCGATGAATGACGTTGAGATGCCACTGGTGGACCATCTTGAGGAGCTCCGGCAGAGGGTGCTGCGCAGTCTTCTCGCTGTTGCAGTCAGCGCTCTTGCCTGCCTGCTGGCCGTAAGACCGTTGGTCCGACTGCTAGAGGAACCCGCAGGATCGATCCGCTTTCTCCAACTCGCTCCTGGGGAGTTCCTGTTCGTGTCGTTCAAGGTGGCTGGCTATGCCGGGCTCACCCTGGCGCTTCCTTACGTGTTGTATCAGGGACTGGCCTTCGTTCTCCCTGGACTCACGCGCAACGAACGTCGCCTGATTGCCCCCGCGGTTGCCGGGTCGGCGGTGTTGTTCATGGCCGGACTGGCATTTGCCTGGTGGGCTCTTGTGCCTGCAGCTCTCAGTTTTCTAGTGAGCTATGGAGCCGACGTGGTGGAACCGATCTGGTCAATCGAGCGCTACCTCGATTTCGTGCTGCTTTTGATGCTGTCGACAGGACTGGCCTTTCAGTTGCCGGTCCTTCAACTGCTGCTTGGCGCCTTTGGCTTGGTGAATTGGCGGCGGATGTTGTCGGCCTGGCGTTGGGTCGTGCTCACCTCTGCCCTGGCCGGTGCTGTGCTGACACCCTCCACAGACCCGATCACCATGCTGCTCCTAGGAGGAGCGATCACAGCGCTGTTCCTCATCGGTGTCTTGCTGGTGGCGGTTGTGCAGCGCTTCAAAGCAGAAACTCCTCCAGTCGACCCTCCCCCGGCAACTGCAGGCTGAGGGCTTTGCCAAGCCGGGGGCGATCTTTTGTTGTTTGCAGCCAGTCCCGTACTGCTCCGGCTTCCCCAAGCCTGTTCACTACTTCAAGAACCTCGGACAGGTGCTCTCGATAAGCGTCCTCAGTCAGGGGAAAGGATTGCTGTTCGAGATAAGCCCACATCACCTGCACGTACAAGCGACGACGACGGGTCACGATCTGCATGTCGTAACTGGCCTGCCAGCGGGACCGAAAGAGGGCAACGACCTCTTCAGCACTGAGCGGTGCGGCAGGTATCGGCGAAGCAGCCTGGGGAATCACGGAGTCGTCCTTGAACATCGATGAAAATCCCAGTCGCCGCAAAGACTGACAGGACCCAATGCGTCCATAATGATCGCCAACCCGTGCCAATTGACAGTCCGTCATGACCCAAATGCCAGCAGGTGATGTGCCCGGAATGGGGCGCAGGCAGTTCATGAATCTGCTGACCTTCGGGTCGGTCACTGGTGTTGCGCTTGGCGCTCTCTACCCGGTGGTGAACTATTTCATCCCTCCCCGCGCGGCAGGCGGCGGTGGCGGTACCAGCGCTAAGGATGAACTCGGAAACGCAGTGACTGCTAGCGGTTGGTTGAGCTCGCACCCAGCCGGAGACCGAAGCCTCGTCCAGGGCCTGAAGGGCGATCCCACTTACCTGATTGTGGAAGGCGACGACGCCATCGGCAGTTACGGCATCAACGCCATCTGTACACACCTTGGCTGTGTTGTGCCCTGGAACGGTGGAGCGAACAAATTCATGTGTCCCTGCCACGGCAGCCAGTACGACGCCACAGGCAAAGTCGTGAGAGGTCCCGCACCCCTGTCGCTCGCCCTGGCCAATGTGAGCGTCGAAAACGACAACGTGTTCGTGAGCCAATGGACGGACACCGATTTCCGCACGGGCGACAAGCCCTGGTGGGCCTGATCACTCTCGCTTTCTCCGCCCCTTTCCGTTTCCAGCCACCAATGCGTCGCCTCCTTTCGCCTTTATTCGCCGCCCTGATCGTGGGCATCACCGTGCTGACCGCCCCCAACGCCAGTTGGGCCTACCCCTTCTGGGCTCAGCAGAATTACGACTCTCCAAGGGAAGCCACTGGAAAGATCGTTTGCGCCAACTGCCATCTTGCCCAGAAACTCACCCAAGCCGAGGTACCCCAGGCGGTCTTGCCCGACAGCGTGTTCAAAGCTGTCGTGAAGATTCCTTATGACACAGCCGTTCCCGAGATCGGTGCCGACGGCAGTGAAGTGCCCCTCCAAGTCGGCGCCGTGGTGATGCTTCCCGATGGTTTCACCCTGGCACCGCAAGACCGCTGGACGGATGACATCAAGGAAGAAACCGAAGGCGTCTACTTCAGTGAATACAGCGACGATCAGCCCAATGTGATCCTTGTCGGTCCGATCCCCGGTGATCAGCACCAGGAGATCGTCTTCCCAGTTCTGTCACCAGATCCTGCCACTGACAGCAACATCCATTTCGGCAAATACTCCATTCACGTGGGGGGCAACCGTGGCCGTGGCCAGGTGTACCCCACGGGTGAAAAGAGCAACAACACCGTATTCACAGCGCCGTCCACCGGAACCGTGAGTTCCATCGAAGCGGGTGAAAACGGAGCGAGCGTGGTGACCATCGCTTCAGCAGATGGCAGTGAGCTGTCTGAAACCGTTCCTGTTGGACCGGCATTGATCGTGTCCGTCGGCGATGCCGTTGAAGCGGGTGCTCCAATCACCAATGATCCCAATGTGGGTGGCTTTGGTCAGCTCGATACCGAAGTCGTTCTCCAGAACCCTGTGAGGATCTATGGCCTGCTGGCCTTCTTCGCAGCCGTGGCCCTAGCCCAGATCATGCTGGTGCTGAAGAAAAAGCAGTTTGAAAAAGTGCAGGCTGCGGAGGGCTTTTGAATTCGGTGTTGGTTCCTGCCGTCTTCACCTCCCCTGGGCCCGAGCTCTTTCAGCTCGGGCCTTTCGTTCTTCGCTGGTATGGCCTTCTCATTGCCCTAGCCGTGCTGATTGGCCTGAATCTCTCCAGCTGGCTGGCCCGTCAACGTGGTCTTGATGGATCATTAATCAGTGACCTCTTACCCATTCTCGTGCTCGCATCTGTTGTCGGAGCGCGGATGTACTACGTGGCCTTTGAGTGGCGGTCGTATCAGAGTTCTTGGTGGGATGCTTTTGCCATCTGGCGGGGAGGGATTGCCATCCATGGAGCCTTGATCGCGGGAACGCTCTCGGTGATCGTGTTCTGCCGATGGCGACGCGTTCCCTTTTGGGATGTTCTGGATGTGTTGGTGCCCTCTGTAATTCTCGGGCAAGCCATCGGTCGATGGGGCAACTTTTTTAACTCAGAAGCTTTCGGAGTTCCTACGGATCTTCCCTGGAAACTCTTGGTTCCTTTTGCCAACCGGCCGAAAGTTTTCGCGGATTCGGAGTTCTTTCACCCCACATTCCTCTACGAATCTCTCTGGAATCTGGCTCTTTTTTTTGGGCTCATTGTTTTGTTCAGACTTGGGCAGCGAGGTCGAATTCAGTTGCCATCTGGCGCCTTGAGCTGCTTCTATCTCCTCGGATACAGCCTCGGACGGATCTGGATTGAGGGCCTGCGCATCGATCCCCTCTGCCTTGGGGGGCAACCACCCTTTTGCGAAGGGGGCCTGCGGATCGCCCAGTTAATGAGCCTCGCGCTGATGGCCGTCGCCTCGGCTGGGCTGTTTTGGCTCTATGGACGCCGCGCATCTCTACCTGATCCAGGTCTCCGCCGGGTCGACCCTTCATGACAACCATCTCCATCGTTGGAGCCGGGCCCGGCGCTCCCGACCTGCTCACCCGCAGAGCCGAACAGAGAATTCAATCGGCGGATGTACTGATCTGGACCGATTCCCTTGTGTCACCCGAGATTGCCGCCTTGGCATCGGACCATTGCGAACGAATTCGTACCAGCACACTCACGCTCGAGCAGGTCATCCCCCTGATGATCGATCGATCGAGCCAGGGGTCGCGTGTTGTCCGCCTGCATGACGGCGATCCCTGCCTCTACAGCGCACTGAACGAACAAATCTGCGCACTTGCCGATGCTGGTATCACAGTCGAGGTTGTGCCTGGGATCAGCGCCTATCAAGCCACCGCTGCGGCCATCAATGCGGAGCTGACCATTCCCGGCGTGGTACAGACGATCGTGCTTGGTCGCACCGGCGGCCGCACAGGGGTTCCTGAGCGAGAACAGCTGGATCATCTCGCCAGATTGCAAGCTTCGCTTTGCCTATATCTCAGTGCGCGTCATGTTGATGAGGTTCAGTCCACGCTTCTCCAGCATTACCCAGCTGACACACCTGTCGCGATCGGCTACAGGGTGAGCTGGCCCGATCAGTCAATCGATGTGGTGCCGCTTAAGGCGATGGCCGATGCAACAAGGGCAAGAAAGCTGATCCGCACCACGCTGTATGTGATCAGCCCTGCACTTCGGGAACGAAACGGTTCCGAGCGGTCGCGTCTCTATTCTCCCGAGCACGACCACCTGTTCAGACCGCGCGGCGGAGACTGAGTCGCAGTTGGTGGTTTAAGATTACGTTGTGCGGGCGATTAGCACAGTGGTAGCGCACTTCCTTCACACGGAAGGGGTCACTGGTTCGAATCCAGTATCGCCCATGATTCATCAAAATCTTAATTTTTTCTTAGAGTCGATAGTAAGTAATTTTACGTAGAAAACCACAGGCAAGCATTATTATCCGACGACGTCATAGATCAGGAGACCAATGCACTCCGACGAGTCAACTGATCAAACAGAATCAGGTTTGAAGAACGTCGGCAAATGCCTGTTGACAGCAAGGCAAAATGCTGGACTCAGTGCGGTGGAACTGGCTGATTCCCTGCACATGGGTCATGAGCAGCTGGACGCACTGGAGAAGGGGGACAGAGACCGATTACCAGAACCGGTTTTCATCAAAGCCATGACTCGGCGTGTCGCAGCAAAGCTACAGATTGATTCAGACCCTCTCATTCGTGAACTGTCAATCGCACTCACAGAAAGAGATGCAGCTTCACAAAAGATGGGGTCTCTGAAACCTCAACGGTCAACCTCTCAACCATCTCCATCGACATCACCTTCCAGGTTGACCAACATCTCAGCCTTCTGGAAGACCACGGCCACCATTGCCATACTGGCCGGGATCGGTGTCGTCAGTGCTTTTGCATTCACCAAACAGCAACAAACTCCCCCCCCGACTCTTGCGACCGAGGCAACCTCACGTCCAGTTCCGCTAATTGAATCTGAGCAAGTTGTGCCCACTGAGCGGCCAATGTCTGAGGACCTCGGATCCAAGCCTTCCGCTATCACCATCACAAGTCGAGAACCCAGCTGGCTGGAGGTCCGAAACGCCGAGCGCGAGACGGTCTACAAGGGAATGCTCGATAAGGAAAAGAGATTGACTGTCAATCCCGGGGACGAGATTTATGCAGGACGCCCAGATCTCGTTCTATTCAGCGATGGAGACAAGCCCCCTCAACCACTCGGCGACATCAGCGATGTTCGCTGGCACAAGATCACTCTTGAACCCTGACCTTCAGGTTGAGTCCGGTGACCTCCCTGACAATGTCCTCACAACTTTCCAAGCTCCATTGTTCAAGGCTGAGATTCTGATTGAGACGTTCAGGAACCAGCTTCAGGATGATTGAGCTAGCTGTAATTTCCACCTCAAGAGTCTCCACGACAGGGTCAGGACGTCGATCAAGGGCTGCGGCCAATCGAAGCAACAGAGCCATCTCTGAAACAGTGCGGCGGTTGTGCCGTGTCTGCAGCGCCTGCCAGGCCTCATGCCGTTTCTTCGGCAAGCTGCGGCGGTGGTAGCGAGCGATCGCAGCAATCATTAAATGCTCGGATTCTGAGTAGCCGAGCAGTTCTCCATGCCGAATCAGATACCAAGAATGCTTGTGATACGCGCTGAGATTGATGTGCTGGCCACAGGCATGAAGCAAGGAGGCAGCCCACAGCAGATCACGACCTGAGCCATCGTCTTGATGCAGTCGCCCCCTGGTGCTGTCGTAAAGACTGAGAGCATGAGTGGCAACCCGTTCAGCACGGACACGGTTCACTGCGAATCGCTGGGCCTGATGCATCACCGTGCGCTGACGGATGCTGCTCTGGAAGCTGAAGCGATCCTCCAGTAGCCCGTGGCGCAGCATCCAGTCCACAATCAAGCCTTCTCTCAGTGCCCTTTCACTGAGAACCAGCTCTCCAACACCCAGCATCTGCATGGTGGTTTGAAGAATCAAAGCACCAGGAACAATGATCTCCGCCCGTCTGTCGTTGATCGGCGCCAGGTCTCGGCGTTGCGCAGGAGTCATCACCACTAACCGCTCCACAACGCGATCCAAGCGCTGCTTGGAGACCTTGTATCCATGCAGCTTCAGCGGCGGCCGATCGTCCTCAGTGGCTGCCAGAGCACCAATGGCCATGGCTGTACCGCTGGTAGCAACCAGAACGGGCTTCTCACCCGGTTTGATCCGCCTGTGAACCTTATCGACGGCAGGCTCGAGTGATCCCTGAATGAATGCCTGAAGGAACGATCGCCGGTTCGGCGGAATCGGATCATCTTTCACGAAATCTCTCTGCAAACGCACCGCACCCACCCGGGTGCTGGTCAGAGCACGCGCATCACGACCATCCGCCAGGATCAACTCAGTGGATCCACCGCCGATGTCCAGCACGAGATGGGGACGATCGCCAAAGGGCATCCCGGACAGAACCCCGAGATAGATCAGGCGAGCCTCCTCGGGACCGCTCACTAGATCCACATCAAGCCCGAGCTGATCCTGCACCGTCTGCAGGAAATCCCGACCATTGGGAGCTTCACGAACAGCACTGGTGGCAGCGATCACGATCTGTTCCACCTGGTGGCTGATCGCCAGTTCCTTGAAGCGACGAAGACTTTCAAGTCCTCGATCCATCGCTTCAGGCGTCAGCTGGCCTGTGTCCGGATCCTTCTCACCCAACCGGGTGGTTGATTTCTCCGCCAGTTCAATGCTGAACGTCCTCAGTGAGGCATCCACTGATGCCACCAGCATGTGGGTGGAATTCGTGCCGACATCGATGGCTGCAATCTTCCGCAGGCGTTGAGCCGATGGAGAGCTTTCGGACATCTCATGATTGAGCTGCCGGCTGTTCTGGTCCATCGCAGTCTCAAGAAAAGGCTCGGCACCTGGCATGGAGCACCGTGATGGAAACACGCCCACTTTGCCATCGGCACCAGGGGCCCCATGCGCTGATTAAGGTTTGAGAAATTCAATCCCTTCAACCCAGTCCGTGACCGGCACGCTCTCCTCCCGCCTCACGTCCCCCTGGGTGGCCCTATTGCGCTGGAACAAACCCAGTGGCCGTTTAATCCTTTTAATACCCGCCGGATGGAGCCTCTGGCTGAATCCATCGGGAACTCCATCCCTGCAGCTCATCCTGCAAATCCTGGTCGGAGGGCTCTCCGTCAGTGCAGCAGGCTGCATTGCCAACGACCTCTGGGACCAAAGAATCGACCGTGAGGTGGCACGCACCAGTCAAAGGCCGTTAGCCCGTGGCGATCTCAACCGTGTGCAGGCCTTCACTCTGCTCACCGTCCTGCTGACGCTGGCGCTGATGGTGGTGATCAGCCTGCCTGGAGATGTGCGACTTCTCTGCCTCCAATTAGCGTTTTTAGCCTTACCTCCGATCCTCCTTTACCCCTCCGCCAAGCGCTGGTTTCCCTTTCCACAGGCCGTCCTTGCTCTGTGCTGGGGTTTCGCTGTCCTGATTCCATGGGCTGCAGCCACTGGGTCCCTGAGTCTCAGCCTTCCGCTGGTTGCCACCTGGGGGGCAACACTCTGCTGGACCTTCAGTTTCGACACCGTGTACGCGATGGCGGACCGCCCTGACGACGCCAAGCTCAAGCTCCACAGCAGCGCCTTGACCCTCGGGGATTCCGCCGTGAAGGTTGTACGCGCTGGGTATGGGCTGACAGCTGCAGGGATCGCTGTTGCAGCCTCTGCGATGCAATCGGGGGTGATCTTCTGGATCTTTTGGAGTGTTGCCTGCATCGGCCTCTGGCGTTCAACCCTCCCCCTGAAGGCAGAAGAACAGCAAGCTGGCTCTGTGTACGCAAAACACTTCGCCAGGCAAGTGCAAATCGGCACTCTGTTGCTCGCCGGGGTCATCCTCAGCCGGTTGGGTTGATGCCACGAATCAAGGCCCCCGTTGTTCAACCGCCGTCACTTAGGCGCGGCGATGCTGTTGCCATCACGGCACCCAGTTCGGCTCTACGCGATGACGACAGCCTGAAACGCGGAATCGCCGTGCTCGAATCCTGGGGACTCAAAGTGCAACCCCATCAGCTTGATGCGCGGCACTGGGGATATCTGTCTGGAACCGACCAGCAACGCAGAGCCGACCTCGATCAGCGACCGACCCCACCCCTGCTGGCTTGCGCCCGCGGTGGTTGGGGAGCAGCACGACTGCTCGAACAATCCTGGTCCTGGAGCGCTGGCTGGCTCCTCGGATTCTCCGACATCACGGCCTTGCTCTGTTCAAGGCTCGCCCAGGGCGTCGGAGGAGGCGTGCACGGTCCTTTGGTGACAACCCTGGCCGATGAACCCGACTGGAGCCAGCAACGCCTCCAGGAACTGCTCTTTGATCGGATGGCACCCGATCTCAACGGGGAGACCTGGGTGGGCGGGAAAGCGCAAGGTCCACTGCTCACCGCCAATCTCACCGTGGCATCTCACCTGCTGGGCAGTTCCCATCTGCCCGATATGAGGGGCATGATCCTCGTGATCGAGGACGTCGGTGAAGCGCCTTACCGCCTAGACAGAATGCTGACGCATTGGCGCCTGGCGGGCAGTCTTCAGGGTCTGGCAGGCCTGGGGCTGGGACGGTTCAGCGGCTGCGAGGATCCCAACCTTTCAGCGAGCGCGGAAGAAACGTTCAGCCTGGAGCAAGTCCTGAAGGAACGCACTGTCGATCTGGGCATTCCCGTGATTTCCGGGTTGCCGGTCGGGCATGGCCCAGGAGGCAATGCAGCCCTGCCAGTGGGCGTTCCAGCCTGCCTGGATGCCAACCGGGGAATCCTGAGCCTCGACCTGCCGGATCAGCGCTGAGCCAAGACCGCAGCAGCCACAGTGAGATCGAACGGTGTGGTCACCTTGATGTTTCCTGGCCCTGCGTCGAGTACCCGCACCGCCCAGCCAAGACGCTCAAACAACGAGGCATCGTCGGTGACCACCCAGTTGCGGGCTCTCGCCTGGGCATGACCTTCGCGCAGTTCTGACACTGAGAATCCCTGGGGCGTCTGGGCGGCCCATAGCTCAGAACGATCGGGAGTGTCAGTGATCACGCCCTGGGAGTCAACACGCTTGATGGTGTCACTCACAGGGGTTGCAGCGATGACCGCACCGCCCTGAATGAGCACCTCAGTACAGCGATTGAACACCTGCGGAGCCACAAGGCATCGGGCACCGTCATGAATGAGCACCTGGCGTGCGTCCTGGGGTAGGGCCTGCAAGCCTCGCTCCACCGACTCCTGCCGGGTACTACCTCCTTCAATCCAGGTCACCGGTTGCGGGGCTTGGGCGAACAAGGCAGCCATGGCGGGTTGGTCCACAGGTTGGCCGATCACGCCGATCCAATGGATGGACTCAGCTGCGAAGGCGGCCTCGAGGGTCCAGGCGAGGACCGGGCGACCATTCACAGGAAGCAGAAGTTTGTTGCGATCCGCCCCCATGCGCCGGCCACTGCCCGCTGCAGCAATCAACAGATGCACAAGCGACTCCTGCTGATAGCAGGCTGAAACGGCCTCCATACAATCAGCTAGCACCCTCTGTGCTGCCGCTTCATGCGCGTTCTTGCTATCAGCCCCGGAAGCCTGCAGCAGCAGCTGGAGCGACTTCCTGCCCTCGCAGCCGTCGCCGAACAGCTCGAAGCCCAGATCCAGGTGGCCTGCGAGCCGGCCCATCGAGCGCTGTGGACCTTGCTTCCTGCTGTTGAAAAAGTGATTCCCTTCCCCTTTGCGGGAGATCCCAATCTCGCTGAATGGGCCAATCTTCTTGGGCTTGTGCGTGAACCCGATTTCCAAGCCTGTCTGAATTTTGCGACCGGACGTCAGGTCAACCTGATGCTTTCGATGAGCCATATCCCCGTTCGTGTGGCAACTGAGGGGTTCTCCAGCACCGCCTTGGTGTCTACTGACCAAGGATGGAAACCCCAGAGATTCGCATCGTTTCTCAAACCCCTGGGCCTGTCCCTGAAAGCGGACGATTTTCGCCTCAGCCTGCCGGCCGAAGCCATGGAGGCCGCCCGCCAGCGACAACCACCCGGAGAGGGACCGCTTCTGCTGTTGGCACCGGATGACTCCGCCAATGACTGGCCCGAAGAGCGTTGGCAGTCTTTGCCCGAGAAAATTCGTGAGCGCTTGCCACAGCTGCGCTGCGAGGTTCTCACCCCCCAAGCACCGTTCGCTCAACGTGCGGCAGCTGTGGCCTGCGCCGATGTTGTTCTGAGCAGCTGCGCGATCACCCAATTGCTATCGGCATACTGCGGCGTTGCCCTGGTGGCGATGGGATCCTCGACCGATGCCCTGCCCTCAAGGGACGTCATCCGGGTCCTACCTGGCGATCGACGGGGCCTGAGCACCGAGGAGGTGATGAAAGCCCTCGGTTTCTAATGAACAAACCGCGACGCCAACAAGTCTCGCGCCGATTGAAAACTGGCCAGCGTCGCCGCCAACTACAGCTCCTGGCCCGCCCATGGCTGCTGCCGGTATTGGCGCTCACGGCCGTAATTCTCAGTGGCGCTATCGGTTACCGCATCACCGAAGGCTGGGACTGGGGTGATTGCCTGTGGATGGTACTGATCACCATCAGCACCATCGGCTACGGCGAGGTGGAGCCACTGTCCCAGGCAGGTCGTCTGGTCACCGTGCTGATCATCGCCGGCGGACTGTTGGTGGTCCAGCTCACGATCCAACGGGTGCTGGGACTGTCACAATCCGGCTACTTCCGCCAAGTGCGGGATATTCGATTCCGTCGGATGCTGCGGCGCATGCACGACCACGTGATTCTCTGTGGATATGGCCGGATCGGTAAGGAGATCGGTGAGCAGCTGCTGCTTGAGAACGTTCCGGTTCTCGTGGTGGAAATGGATCCAAAACGACAGAGAGCCGCGCAGGAACGAGGACTACAGGTGCTTCAAGCCGATGCAACCCTTGATGAAACGCTCCTGGAGGCAGGGCTTGACCGCTGCCGAAGCCTGGTGACGGCACTACCCAGCAATGCCGCCAATCTTTATGTGATTCTCAGCGCGAGAGGCCTGCGGAACAACTGCCGGCTGATCGCCAGAGCCGACAGTGATGAGGCCGCCTCCAAACTGGAACTCGCCGGAGCCTCCGTGGTGGTGAGTCCCTACGTCGCCGGAGGCCGGGTCATGGCAGCCACGGCCCTGCGGCCCATCGGCGTTGACTTCATGGATCTACTGGCAGGCTCTGACTGCGAAATCGAGGAGTTCCGATTGAGCCAGGATCCTCTCGTGATGAACCAGCTTTGCAATCGGAGCCTCGCGGAACTGGCGCTCGATCGTCGCAGTGGGGCCATGCTGCTTGCCATCCGCGAGAACAGCACACTGATCGCCAATCCCAGCAGCAGCATGACCCTGGCACCGGGACAGATGCTTGTGGTGATGGGCAGCCAAGATCAACTGACTGCGTTCAGGACGATCCTGGGAGACGCCATCGACACCGTGGAAACCATGAGCGGAGTCACTCCTAAGGATTGACCGATCTCTGAATTCAGCGTGGCTGGGGCTGATGCTTACGATCGTTCGGCTGCAGAGATCGGATGAACCCAACCCGGACCCTCGATGGTCAAACCGCCCTTGTGACCGGTGCCAGCCGGGGAATCGGGCGTGCCGTGGCTCTGGCCCTGGCTGAATGCGGCGCGGAAGTGGTGGTGAATTACGCCAGCTCCCCGGATGCGGCCGAAGCCGTGGTGAAGGAGATCGAAAGCATGGGGCAAAAGGGCTATGCCCTTCAGGCCGACGTGGGCGATGAAGACGCCGTGGACGCACTGATCAAAACGGTGCTTGAGCGCAGCGGTCGCATCGATGTACTAGTCAATAACGCGGGCATCACGCGCGATGGGCTGCTGATGCGGATGAAATCCACCGACTGGAACGCGGTGATCAATCTCAATCTCACCGGGGTGTTTCTCTGCACCCGCGCTGTGACCCGGCCGATGCTCAAGCAAAAAAGCGGTCGGATCATCAACATCACCTCAGTCGTTGGACTGATGGGCAATGCAGGGCAGGCTAATTACGCCGCTGCCAAGGCCGGTGTCGTGGGCCTGACCCGCAGTGCTGCGAAGGAAATGGCAAGCCGGGGTATCACGGTGAATGCCGTAGCCCCGGGATTCATCGCCACCGACATGACCAAGGACCTTGACAGCGAGGGCATTCTCACGGCTATCCCGCTTGGGACGTTCGGGACCCCGGAGCAGGTGGCAGGGGCGGTGCGCTTCCTTGCCGCAGATTCGGCCGCGGCTTACATCACCGGGCAGGTTCTTCAGGTGGATGGCGGCATGGTGATGGGTTGAGCTCAATCCCTCGGTTCGATCACAGATTTCAGGGTGTTGTTCCCGGTTCAATGGGCTGCACCAGCTCATCTCTGAGCCTGCGAATTTTCTGCAGCAGCTTGTACCGCCGTCTTCGCTCTGTCGCTGTGAGAAAGATCCGCAGTGGCACGTAGACCAGCGCCATGATCCCGGCCAGACCGGTCATCAGAACGAAGAACAGCGCGCCTGAATCGTTCATGGTTCAACGCTACCGAGCAGTCTTCGTTCTGGTGGGCCTGAACAGAGAAAGATTCGGCTTTCCCCACTTCAGGAACCGCCCGAGGCGCCCTGCCGCTGTGGGACATTGACCAACGGGTAAGTGTCACTCATGGCCAAACTTCTCAGTTTTTCGGATGAATCTCGCGCCGCACTGGAGCGAGGCATGAATGCTCTCGCCGATGCCGTGCGCGTCACGATCGGCCCCCGTGGACGCAACGTGGTGCTGGAGAAAAGCTTCGGAGCTCCCGATATCGTCAATGACGGCGACACGATCGCCAAGGAAATTGAACTCGAAGATCCTTTTGAAAACATCGGTGCCAAACTGATTCAACAGGTGGCGTCGAAGACCAAGGACAAAGCCGGTGATGGCACGACGACTGCGACCGTTTTGGCGCAGGCCATGGTGGAGGAAGGTCTACGCAACACCGCAGCCGGTGCCAGCCCGATCGAGCTCCGTCGTGGCATGGAGAAAGCCGTCGCTCTGATCGTTGAAGGTCTCGCCGAGCGCAGCCAGTCCGTCAGTGGAGATGCCATCCGGCAGGTGGCCACAGTGAGTGCCGGAGGCGATGAAGAAGTTGGCCACATGGTGGCTGAAGCCATGGACAAGGTCACCGTCGATGGGGTGATCACCGTCGAGGAGTCAAAGTCGTTGGCCACGGAGCTGGAGGTCACCGAAGGAATGGCCTTCGATCGGGGTTACAGCTCGCCTTATTTCGTCACCGATGGTGATCGTCAGATCTGTGAGTTCGAAAATGCTCTGCTGCTGCTGACCGATCGCAAGATCAGTGCCGTGGCTGATCTCGTGCCGATTCTTGAGACGGTTCAAAAAACCGGATCTCCCCTGGTGATCCTGGCCGAGGAAGTCGATGGAGAGGCCTTGGCAACCCTGGTCGTGAACAAAAACCGCGGCGTGCTTCAGGTGGCCGCTGTGCGTGCACCCTCCTTCGGCGAGCGCCGCAAAGCGGCCCTTGCCGACATCGCCATCCTCACCGGTGGAACCGTGATCAGCGAAGACCGAGCCATGACGCTCGACAAGGTGACCCTGGAGGATCTTGGCCGCGTCCGCCGCATCACCATCAGCAAGGAAGAAACCACCATCGTCGCCAGCGAAGACAGCCGAGATGCCGTCGCTGAGCGCGTGGCGTCCATCCGCAGGGAATTGGACAACACCGACTCCGAGTACGACCGCGAGAAGCTCAACGAGCGAATCGCCAAACTCGCCGGCGGTGTGGCCGTGATCAAGGTCGGAGCTCCGACGGAAACCGAGCTCAAGAACCGCAAACTGCGGATCGAAGATGCCCTGAATGCCACCAGAGCCGCCGTTGAAGAAGGCATCGTGGCCGGCGGTGGAACCACATTGATCCAACTATCCGGATCCTTGAAAGGGCTGGCTGAGCAACTGCACGGTGATCAGCGCACCGGGGTCGAGATTGTGCGTCGTGCTCTGAGTGCACCTCTACGGCAGATCGCGATCAATGCAGGGGCCAATGGCGATGTGGTTGTCGAGCAGGTGCAGCGCACCGGCCAGGGCTTCAATGCACTCTCAGGTGCTTATGAAAACCTCCTGGAAGCTGGCATCCTTGACGCCGCCAAAGTGGTGAGACTGGGCCTGCAGGATGCGGTTTCCATCGCGTCGCTGCTGATTACGACCGAAGTGGTGGTGGCCGATAAGCCCGAACCTCCTGCAGCTCCTGCACCTGGTGGCGACCCCATGGGCGGTATGGGAGGAATGGGCGGCATGGGCGGCATGGGCATGCCCGGAATGATGTGATTGCACTCACGCCCGTCTGATGCGCATGATCCGATGATCAGAACGCACGAATCAGGCGGGCGTGAATACGGCACACCGCCAACGCCTCTCGAGGTGGCTTGCTGCAAAGCTGCCCCAACTCCCGGTTGAGAGCTTGAAGCTCTCCCATCGGCAGACTTGCCATCGGCAGCCCGAACACAAATCCAGTCATCAAGACTGGAAGGACAACCAGGCGAGCCACGACCGAGTCTCACAGGACTCAATCAGTTTGCCTGGTGATGTGTCGGTGATAAGACGCCACCTGAAGATCCACACCCGTAATCGCGGTGCCCACAACCACTGCATCAGCACCCTCGGCGATGGCTTCGCTAGCGGTCTGCGGAGACGCGATACCTCCCTCACAGATCAACATTGTTTCCGCTGAAAGCTGAGCGCGTAACGGCTTCAAAAGATGCAAGCCGGGCGGTCTCGACTCTTTGGTCTGTTCGGTGTAGCCAAACAGGGTGGTGCCAATCCAGTCGCATCCCAAGGCCGCGGCTCTCAAGCCGTTTTCCACGCTGTCGACATCGGCCATCAACGGCGCTCCGAGATCATCCTTGGCCCGTTTCACCAGGCTCTCTAAGTCCTCACCATTGGGCCTAGACCGATCAGTTGCATCGAGCGCCACCACATCAGCACCAGCCCCCCAGACAGCTTTCACTTCGTGCCAGCGCGGCGTGATGTAAACCGAGCTATTTGCCCAAGAACGCTTCCAAAGTCCAATAATCAGAGCGTTCGGACAACGTTCGCGTACTGCACCGATGTGCTCAGGACTCTCCAACCTGACGCCGATGGCACCGTTTCGCAATGAGGCTTCGGCCATGGCGGCGATGACATCGGGATGACGCATCGGTGAGCCCTCAGGCGCCTGAACGGACACGATCAGCCCATGGTTGAGTTGCTGCCGATTGAACCCAGCGCCGCAAGACGAAGTCATCAGGAGGCTTTGTGGGATTCAGGGAGGGGGAGCGGCTTGAGCCAGCGGCGCAGTCGGTGAGGGCTAGCGATTGGAACAGGAACAACAGAAGCAGGCACTGAATGCTCCTGCTCCTTCAGCTCTAACGGCTCCTGCTCCTTCAGCTCTAACGGCTCCTGCTCCTTCAGCTCTAACGGCTCCTGCTCCTTCAGATCCGCGCCTGTCTGTCCTAGACCCAGGATGCGGTCCACCTCATCTTGAGACACCTCTATAGGAGGTAGCTCTGGATTGTCCTGAGGGACCTCCGACTGAATCATGGTCTGAGCAGCACCAGGCAAAGAGGCCACTCCGTAACGGTGAACCCACTGAAGTTCCAGACGCTGTAATCGCCGAATATCACCCTCCTGCCGCGATTGCTCGATCTGACGCTGCAAGGAGATCTGGCGAGGGTCCTGATGCTGGTAAGGAGAGAAAGTCACGGGATCAGGCGAGCTTGCGATTGAGCAGGGGGCGAATGAGAAGAAACAGGCCGGCTGTCAGCAGAGAAAGCACAAGCAGACAGGTGGTGCCGGTCACATCCCCGTAGGGAGCTTCCAGAAGAACGGAAGAAAGATCCAACGGACCGGCATAGGCGGCACGAATGGGTTCTATCGCGAAGGTAAGGGGATTCAGCGCTGCTAGCCAGCCCAACCAGGGAGGCATGTAACTAAGGGGAGCCAAGGCGGTACTGGCGAACAAGAGAGGCAAGTTCGCTACGAAGATCACGGCGATCAGCTCGATATGACCGGGAAGCGCGAAGGCGAGCCCCAGGCTCAAGGCGGTCACAGCAAACACCAGCAGCAGAAGCGTGACCATCACGAGAACAAGACCTGCCGCTCCTGGCCAGCCGTATCCAAGAAGTGAGGCCGTGATCATGATTGCCAGACTCTGCACAAGGCTCAAGGTGGTGATGTAGATCACAGAGGCGAGCACAATCGAACTACGACTGCGCAATGGAGCCACAAGCAGGCGATTGAGGAAACCGAATTCCCGATCAAACATCACCGGTAAGCCGGCATTGAGAGCTCCGCTGAACGCTGTGAACACAATCACCCCAGCACCCAGGAACCGCCCGTAACTCACACCGCCGGGCAGAAGGCCTTCCGGAGCTCTGGAAAACAAAGCGCCGAACAGAACCAGCCAAATCAAAGGCTGAAGGATCCCCGCCACCAGGGTGGACGGTCGCCGCTGAAGTTGGACGAACAGCCTGCGGGTGAGAGCGCCTGTCTCCTGGGCAAGCTCAGACATGGCGGAGCGTTGGTGCTGCCGTGGGGTGGAGAGATCGAAAGCAGGGTTGGTCATGAATCAGAACAACGAAAAAAAGCAACCGTGTTGAAGCTTCAACGCATCGACTGTCGACGCTCCTGCTTGGGATCACGCTGACCGACCACCGCAAGTTCGGCATCCATCAGGGTGCGGCCCGTCGCCTGCAGGTAGACATCATCCAGGCTTGGTCGACTCTGGGCCAGGGAGAACACGGAAAGATCGCTTTCACCCAGGCGCTGCTTGAGGCGGGGGAGGACATGGTCTCCATCCACAACAAGGTTCAAGGAATGTCCTTGAGCCCTGTTGATCACGATCCTGCGCACGCCTTCAACGGCATCCAGAAGCTCACGGACCTTTTCCGCCTCGGTTTGGTTACTGAATTCACGCACACGCAGCGTGACGCGATCGCCTCCAAGGGCACATTTCAGCTCTTCGGGGGACCCCTCAGCAATCACCCGACCAGCGTCGATGATCGCCATGCGTTCGGCCAGGGCCTCAACCTCCTCGAGGTAATGACTGCTGAGCAGGATGGTTGTGCCTTGGTCCCTGAGGTCCTGAAGCACATCCCAGATCACGGCGCGACTCTCGAGATCAAGGCCAACGGTGGGCTCATCAAGCACCAAAAGGCGTGGAGAATGCAATAAACCAGCAGCAAGATCCAACCGGCGCCGCATCCCACCGGAATAGGTTCCGCAGCGCCGGTCAATCCAATCCCCCATCGAAAGACGCTGAATCAGATCATCGATGCGCTGATTCCTGTCCATTCTGGGCAGGTGATAGAGATCGCCCTGCAAAGCCAGAAGTTCACGACCTGTGAGGATTTTGTCGATCGCCACCTCTTGGGCCACGTACCCAAGGATCTGTCGTACTTGACGGGGGTTCTGCAACGCATCGACTCCGGCCACAATCACCCGACCGTGATCGGGTGACAGCAGCGTGGCGAGGATGCGCAATGTCGTGGTTTTACCAGCCCCATTGGGACCGAGAAATCCGTAGAGACAGCCTTCAGGAACAGCGAGAGTGAGATCCGTCAGAGCCGGAACCATCCCGAAGGACTTCACCAGATGATCCAGCTCAATCAGTGACATCCCGTCTTAGGAAACACGTGGGGCAAAATCTAGGCACTGATGCCGGGGAAGCCGCTCGGGAAGGAGGCAATCCAGCTTCTTAGCTGTAGGTCAAATAATGCAGCACCTGATTGACGGCTGAAGATCAGGAGCAGACAGATCCCGAAGAGATAGAGAATCGACCAGCGGAACAGGCCCTTGGCGCGCTCGGTGCTGTCGGGCTCATCAGCGAGCCGTTCAACCATTTGCAACAGCCTTCCATTGAAAGGAAGCAGAAGCAGGCCGTACAGCAAGCCCCCTTCAGGGAGAGCCAAAACTCCCAAAAAGCTGATGATCACCGTTGCCCACCCATAACGACGAATTGCCCGCGCCGTCACAAGCGGCCCTTTCACCACCGGCAACATGGGGATGCCTACGGCGCGGTAGTCATCGCGCAGCAATAAGGCGAGAGCCCAGAAATGGGCAGGAGTCCACACCATCACCAAGGCGAACAACCACCAACCACCGAGGCCGACATGTCCGGTAGCTGCAGCGGCTCCGACCAACGGTGGAATCGCCCCAGCCACCCCTCCGATCACAATGTTTTGAGGTGTCCGAGGCTTGAGGAGAGCTGTGTAGAGCAGCACATAGCTGCATAGCCCCAGTAGCGAAAGTCCCGCAGCAAGGCAGTTCACCCCGCTCACCAGCAGGGTTGCAGCGGCTAGCGCGCAGGAGACCGCGCCTGCGAATGCCGCTGAGGGAGACAGGCGGCCCGATGGCAGGGCTCGTCCACTGGTGCGCTGCATTCGGCCGTCGAGCTCTTGCTCCCAAAGACAGTTGAGAACACCGGCAGCTGCAGCAGCGAGGGCACCTCCACCCAGGGTGCAGACAAGCCGAGGCGACGACAGCGGCCAACCTTCCGTGAGCGCCATTCCCCCAAGGGTGGTGGCCAGCAGAAGAGGAATCAGGCGTGGCTTGGCCACCTCCAACCAGGGAGGAAGCTTGATACGTTTTCTCGAGGGAACAACCTGCTCCCGAGTGAGCGGGACTGCTGTGGCGGATGAACTAGCCATGACAAGTCTCCAGAATTGATGAGTCGAGAACGACAGGACGGGGTGCCGATGACGCCGGAGGACGACGGCAGGTGAGGGCGGAAAGCACGGCCACCAAAAGACAGGCCACGAGCTGATGTCCCACAGTCAATGCCGGCTGGGCCAAGCCCATGCGCAACGTCGACACCCCGAGAGCGACCTGGGCTGCCACCAGAGAAAGCGCCATGAGCAACAGCGGCCACTGCTGCCGGGCCCAGCCACCGGCGAGCAGGGCCACAACAACAAACAGAGCGACGGTCGTTGCCACAGGAGTTGCAAAGGATCGATGCCAGTGCAGCCATTGGCAGGACTGACCAGCCTCAAGACAGCGCTGCGCTGCCCAGGACGTTGCCATCCGCCCCCCGAGAAGACTCTGAGCGGTGACAGCAAACACGCTCATCCCCCCGAGCCAGGGCCACCAACGCGGGGCAGAAGCAGCTTCGGAGTCGTTCAATAAAACTTGGGTTAGGCCGCTCACAGAGATCACAAGGGTCAACGCGAGTGCCAGATGGGCCGTCACGACGGCCGACGGCAAGAGCTGAAGCACGGTGAGAGCCCCCAGACCTCCCTGCAGAGCCACCATCAGCACGAGGAGACCGCTGAAGGGAAGAAGCCAGGCCGGCAGATTGCGTCGATGCCACCCAACAACAGCAAGCTGCACAAGCAGAGCGACGCCCACCACAAACGCATCGAGCCGGTGAAACCATTCCAGAAAGACCTGCAGATTCATCTGCCGACCTGGAAGGAACGTCCCGTAGCAGAGAGGCCAGTCAGGACAGGCCAGACCGGCCTCCATCACACGGGTGGCACCACCGATGACGACCAGGGCCACGAGGGCCACCACCAAATGCGCTGCAAGCTGAGCGAGACGGAGTCGGATCGAACCCATGGACGATGCAGTCAACGCCGGCTCCGCGGAAAACCTGGGATATCCAAAACGTAGCGATCTGAATCAGAACGACACGCTCTTTGCAGGAGTACAACATCAAGTCTTCTGATTAATGCGATTTCGCTGACATGAGAGGGATCAAGCAAGTCAAAACGAAGGAATTTCAGGCGTTTTTAACAATCACCCCGTGGTGAATGGCGCAGAGCTCCATAGTCTGAAGTTGACTGTGTTGAGGTCATAGTGCAGATCCCCTCTGCGATCGTCACTCTGGTACTGGGGATGCTCCTTGTCCTCGGGGGACTATGGATCGGCCAGAACATCAATCTTCTGCCCGTTGACGCCAGTACCAATGCACCCATCTATGACGAGCTATTCCGTGTTCTTTTCAGCATCGGAACAATCCTGTTTCTCGGCATTGTCGGTCTGATCATCTTCAGCCTTGTGCGTTTTCGCCGTCGTCCGGGCCAACTTGGAGATGGCTTGGCCCTCGAAGGGAATCTCCCATTGGAAGTGTTCTGGACTGCCGTTCCAGCAATCGTGGTGCTCTTCGTTGGTCTTTTTAGTTACGACATCTATGAACGGATGGGTGGAATGGCGCCTTTGAGTCATGGTGACCATGGGACATCGATGCAAACCGAACAACGCATCTGGGGAGGCATCGGATCATCGGAAATCTCTACAACGCCTGCTGCATCAGCGTTGCAACCATTGCCAGTTGAAGTCACAGCGATGCAATTTGCATTTCTATTCCATTACCCAGATGGCGACATCATGTCCGGAGAATTGCATGTGCAAGCAGGTCGCCCGGTAACTCTTCGCATGGAAGCAAAAGATGTCATTCATGCGTTCTGGGTACCCGAATTTCGTCTCAAACAGGATGTGATCCCAGGACAACCGACGCTGCTGGATTTCACTCCAACTCGACCGGGGCGCTACCCCATCGTCTGCGCCGAGCTCTGTGGTCCTTACCACGGAGGCATGCGCTCAACCGTTGTGGTGGAAAGCCCTGACGATTTCAACACCTGGCTTCAGGCGAACCGTAAACCCCCAGTGCAAGAGGCATGACACTCACTGTTCCCCAACAATCACCACCGACTCCACAGTCCCTGCAACCAACGGGCTGGTTGCGATACCTGAGCTTCAGTGTTGACCACAAGGTCATCGGACTGCAGTACATGGTCTGCGGATTTGCCTTCTATCTAATCGGTGGAGCTTTAGCAGGTGCAATCCGTACAGAACTGGTCAGCCCCATCTCGGATTTCATGCCCCGGGATGTGTATAACCAAGTGCTCACTTTGCATGGCACGGTGATGATCTTTCTTTGGATCGTGCCGGTGGTGAATGGTGCTTTCGGAAACTATCTGATTCCCTTCTATGTGGGCGCACGTGATATGGCGTTCCCCAGACTCAATGCTGTGGCTTTCTGGCTGATCCCTCCAGCAGGCCTGCTGCTGATCAGCAGTTACTTCATCACAGGGGCGGCTCAGTCCGGGTGGACGGCTTACCCACCACTCAGCCTCACGACACCAGCGAGTGGCCAGATCATCTGGATCCTGAGTGTGTTGTTACTCGGAGGGAGCTCCATTTTTGGAGGCATCAATTTCATTGCCACGATTCTGAAACTACGCCGGCCAGGCCTGAAATTGATGCAATTACCGATGTATTGCTGGGCCATGCTTGGGACCAGCATTTTGGTCGTTCTGTCCACACCTGTGCTGGCTGGAACGTTGATCATGCTCAGTTTCGACATCGTGGCTCACACCGGATTTTTTAATCCAGGATTGGGCGGCAATGTTGTGGTGTATCAACACTTGTTCTGGTTTTATTCCCATCCAGCGGTCTACATCATGGTGCTTCCGGCCTTTGGCCTGGTGAGTGAAATTCTCCCAATCCATTGCCGAAAACCCCTGTTTGGCTACACCACCATGGTGTATTCGATCATGGCAATTGTGGGGTTGGGTTTAGTGGTTTGGGCCCACCACATGTTCACCAGCGGAACACCTCCCTGGATGCGTCTGTTTTTCACGATTGCCACGGCCTTCATCGCCGTTCCCACAGGAATTAAATTCTTCAATTGGCTTGCCACCCTCTGGGGAGGAAAGATCAGCCTCAACAGCGCCGTGCTGTTTTCCTGCGGCTTCATCGTCAATTTCGTCCTCGGCGGCATCACCGGCGTGGCACTGGCCCAAGTGCCTTTCGATGTGCATGTCCATGACACCTACTTTGTTGTTGCTCATTTCCACTACATCGTCTACGGAGGCTCGGTGTTTGTGATTTTCGCGTCGATCTACCACTGGTACCCGAAGGTGACAGGGCGGCTGATGAATGAACATCTCGGGCGGTTTCACTTCCTGATCACATTTGTTGGGTTCAACCTTTGCTTCGCTCCGCAACACTGGCTCGGACTGAACGGCATGCCCCGCCGGGTCGCGGAATACGACCCTCAGTTCCAGCTGATCAACCAATTCAGCAGTGTGGGTGCCTTGTTGATGGCCATCAGCACACTCCCCTTTCTCTGGAACGTGATCGCCAGCGCCAGCCAGGGTGCCATTGCTGGCGACAACCCCTGGAATGCCCTCACACCCGAATGGCTCACCACCTCTCCGCCACCGGTGGAGAACTGGAAAGGAGAGGCGCCGCTGGTCGCCAATCCCTACGCCTACGGCACTCCTGAGGATGAAATCGACCTTCGTTCCGTGAGTGGGAGTGATCTCTGGAGGAATGGACAATGACGTCTTTGACACCACAAGACCAGATCAAAGAACAGATCGAACATCACGAGGAGGAGCATCCCGACCATCGCATGTTCGGACTCGCCACATTCCTAGTGGCCGATGCCATGACGTTCGCCGGCTTCTTCGCCGCATACCTCACGTTCAAGGCCGTCAACCCCCTGATGCCTGGAGCCGTGTATGAACTCGAACTGCCCCTGCCCATCTTGAATACCATCCTGCTCCTCGTGAGCAGTGCCACGTTTCATCGCGCAGGAGTGAATCTTCGCAAAGGTCTCAACGAACGTTGCCGTTACTGGTTACTTGGTACAGCAGGGCTTGCTCTCGCTTTTCTCGTCAGTCAGATGGTGGAGTACTTCACGCTGCCCTTCGGACTTGCTGACAATCTCTACGCCAGCACGTTTTACGCCCTGACTGGATTCCACGGCCTGCATGTGACCCTGGGAGCACTGATGATCCTGATTGTCTGGTGGCAGTGCCGGACTCCTTCAGGGAGAGTGAGCGCCACCAATCACTTTCCCCTGGAAGCCGCTGAGCTCTACTGGCATTTCGTCGATGGCATCTGGGTGGTTCTGTTCGTCATTCTCTATCTCATCTGACGCAGCTTCACCGGTTCAGCTTGCATTGGTTTCTGCCCAATTCCTTGCCCACAGGGCCATCTGAAGTCAGAATTGATATGTCTCTCTTAATTGAGATGTTGGTAGGGGACGAATTGCTCTCTAAGGCCCGCGCTCTTAGCAACCGGCCTGAAGATGAAATTGCTCGGGGATGCGGTTACGTCGGCCCCAGTGGGCGCGTGCTGCGCAAAAGCTTCTATCGCGCTCTGGTTGAAGCCAAGGGTTACAAACTTCCCTCCAGCTCACCCAGCACCGGCGGGACACGTGGCCGGCAAGCTGACTTCCGAACGCGGGTTCATGGCAATGGAAACCTGCTCATCGGGCATGCATACACACGCCGATTAGGACTCACCCCAGGGCAGGAATTCAAAATCGAACTCAACTCCGATTCCGGCACCATCGTTCTGAATCCAATGCACGACTCAGAATGTTCTCTCGACGACATTGAGAGTTGAATCAAACCGACAGATTCAGTGATCTGCCGGTTCCTTGCGATTGAAGGGCGATCGACCTTCGATCAGGTCGCAGCAGGAGGATTTTGATCGTCGTGCATTGAGCTGCTGAACACAATCAGCTCAAGTCCGCTGAAGAGGAAGCTGATTCCCACCAATGTTCCGAGGACCCAGAGCAATCCCCAGAACTTCAAGGTCACGATCAGCATTCCAAGGATGAAAGTGATCACACCATTGGCGATAGCCCAGCCGGCTCCAGAACGGTTGGCATGGGCCAACCCGCTGAAGAAGGCCACGACGCCCTCCACCAAAAAGACGATGCCAATCGCCAGAGCGAAGGCAGCGACCTGCTGAAGAGCATCAGCAGTATCACCAAAGTTGCTGATCATCGAAACGCCGGCCACGAGGAACAGGGTTGACACCACAAGACGCCAGAAACAGATCCAACGGCCCATGCGTCCGGAACGGGCCAGGTTGCTAATCCAACCCACCAAGCCACCGACCAGGAACAGAACGGCGATCACCACGGTGGTCCAAACCGAAGCGATGACAGGAAACACCAGGGCAAGGATGCCGAGAACAATCAGCAAGATTCCTTCGGCAATCGCAAAGGTCTTGAAGGTTCCAAGGGAACCGGAGCGGTCCTCAGAGCTCATGAAAGGTTCATTAGGAACAACTTTCGCAAGGTATTGAGCTCGCACGTTTCTCGCCAGGATTTGTGATCGAATCTCAGCCCCAGCCATGGGCTGAGAGCCAGTCAGCACTGAGCTCCCCAGAGGGCTCTCCTCTATCACCGGCAGCGAGAAGCCGTTCGGTGTAACGCGCCAACAGATCGATCTCAAGATTGACATCGTCTCCAACCTCAAGATCCCTGAGTGCGGTGACCGACCAGGTGTGGGGAATCACAGCAACCCAGAACCGTGTGCCTTGGTCGCTGCTCCCGGCCACGGTGAGGCTGATGCCGTTAACGGCAACGCTGGCCTTATCGCAGATGTAGCGGCCGAAATGGGAATTGTTCCAGCGCAATTCCACCGTCCAGGACTGGGGAAGCGCCTCAATCGAGACCACCTCGCCCGTTCCATCCACGTGACCACTCACGAGATGACCTCCGAGTCGGTCCGAGAGTCGCAGAGCGGGCTCGAGATTGACAGCCCCTCCCCTGGAGGCCTTGCGACCCAGTGAGGTCCTTTGCAAGGTCTCCTCGCTCACATCGGCCAGGAACCCATCACCCACCAGCGATGCCACGGTGAGACACACCCCATCGACGGCAACGCTGTCGCCGAGCTGAAGCGGAGCGAACGGGGCACAGCCCTCGACGAGCAGTCCCCGGCCCCGGCGTTCCACCCGTCCGACCGCTTGCACCAACCCCGTGAACATCGGTTCCATTCAGTGCCCTCATCCCTGGTCATAATCGATACAGCGGCGGAGCCGTCCGTGGTGGAGATGAGTGTGGCTGGCATCGCCCTCGATGCCAGCAGCAGAAGTCCGATCGTGCTGTTGCGCGACCCGTCCAGGCGCCGACAAGTACCGATCTGGATCGATCAGGCCCAAGCCCACAACATCATGGCGGGGCTGAACGGAACGCCCCAGCCCCGGCCCCTCAGCCATGACCTCATGGCGGCCCTGCTTGAGGCAGGAGGTCTGCAACTGGAGCGGGTGATCATCCACGCCATTGAAGACAGCACGTTCCGTGCTGTGCTGCGGCTCAGACACGAGCAGGACGAGGATCAGCCCGCTGCGCGGGAGGCAACCGAGTCGGAATCAGAGGAGGAGTGCCTGGCGGAGATCGATGCCCGTCCGAGCGACGCCATCGCCCTGGCGATCCGCACCGGCAGCAGCATCTGGATGCTGGAGGAGGTGGTCGCTGAGGCCTCAATCGCTGTGGATGCCGAAGCCGACGCAGAGGATCAGGATGAATTCCGCCGGTTTCTGGATCAAGTCAGCCCCGCCGCGCTGGTGCGCCACCTGGAAAGCCGGGACTCGGCGGATCCCAACGATGCAACGAACGATTCACCGAACGTTTGAGCAAGGCACCCGCGCCAATGACAAGGCGGCGCGCCTTCGGCGACGGCCCAGCTGTGAGCCTGTTCACGCTCGGCACCATGCGAGCGCTGCAATCAAAAGACCAGATGCTGTCCGTGCTGCGAAGTGCCCGCGACGCTGGCATCAACCACGTGGAAACAGCACCGGCCTACGGTCCGGCTGAAACCTTTCTGGGACAAGCGCTGAGGCAGCTGGATCAGGAGGGAACTGGTCCTGCGGAAGGCGACTGGGTCATCACCAGCAAACTGTTGCCTGGCCAGACCCTGGACCAAGCCCGTCGCGCTCTTGATGCCAGCCTGGAACGCTTGGATCGCCCCAGGATGGAGAACCTGGCGATCCATGGCATCAACCGGGAGGAGCATCTCCACTGGGCCCTGATCGGTGACGGAGCACAGCTGATCGACTGGGCACTGACCAGCGGCAAGGTCGGACAGGTGGGATTCACCAGTCATGGATCCAATGCACTGATCCAGCAGGCGATCAAAAGCGGCCGCTTCCGGTTCTGCGGCCTTCACCTCCACCTCCTGGATCCGCAGCGCATCTCCTTGGCTGAGGACGCTTTGGGCCAGCAGATGGGTGTGCTCGCTATCTCCCCGGCAGACAAGGGCGGTCGGCTGCAGGCACCGAGTGATCAACTGGTCAGCGACTGCGCTCCCTTCGCTCCCCTCGCGCTGGCTTACCGCTTTCTGCTGGCCGCAGGGGTGAGCACACTCACGGTGGGAGCGGAGACACCCACCGACTTGAGCCTGGCCACTGCCCTGGCCAACCAAGACGGCCCCCTGATGGAGCAGGAAACGAAGGTTCTTGCCCGCCTGGAAGCGCTGAGACGCGAACGGGTGGGAGCGGAGTTCTGCGGCCAATGCCGTGCCTGCCTGCCCTGTCCCAGCGAAGTCCCAATTCCCGAGCTGCTGCGATTGCGCAATCTGGCCCTCGGCCACGATCTCAAGGAATTCGCAGAGGAGCGATACAACCTGATTGGACGGGCGGGGCACTGGTGGGAAACAGTGAATGCCGATGCCTGCGCACACTGCGGGGACTGCCTGCCCCGCTGTCCCAATCACTTGCCGATCCCCGATCTGCTGGATGACACTCACCGCAGGCTTGCCGCAGCGCCAAGGCGGCGCCTATGGGGCTGACGATCTCCATCGTTGCTGCAGACGGCGAACCTCGTCTTCAGAAGCTGGATAGAGGGTCCAGCTGCGCATCCAGACCTCCTGGGAGGGAAGCACGAGAGTGCGCAGATCAGTTGGAACTCGACCGCCTGCTTCCAGCAGCTCCTCGCGAGGAAGAGGCGGAATCCAGCCCTGAGCCAGGAGGCGCGCGAGCAATGGAGGTCTCCAGGCCTCGGAAACCCAGGCCTGAGGCAGGGGTTCGGCCGTCCCCGCAGGACGGGCCAGCAGTGTCCAATGCAAAGGAGCTCCACTCTCTGGCAACACGGCGGTCAGCCGAGGGTCCCGCTTCAGAGCCTGCATGCAGCGCTGGAGGGGCAGCACGGCCACCCGAGCGTCGCCCTGCAAGAGCCAATTGAGGCCGTAGCGATCATCAAAGCTGATGGCTGCCTGCCTGAGACGGCTGAGCCCATCCGGAGCGTCCATGTGATCCGCCAGGGACATCAGCAGGCGCGGGCTAGCCGGCAGCAGCACCTTGCCCTTGAGGGCAGGATCCAACAAGGTCATCCAGCCCGCATCCGCCGCCGGACGTGCACGGCCCTCCTGGCGAAACAGCAACACATAGGGACTGAAGCCCACGGGGAGAAGTTTGGAACTCCAAGCCGACGGAGCCTCAGTGAGAAAACGCTGGCCGAGCGCTCCAAGCCTGGCTGCCAGCGCAGGAGCGGCCACCGACTGGAGCTGATCTGGGGTCAGAGACGACAACCAGCCATCCGCCAGAGCCAGGAGATCCGTGGGCTTGGTCCAGGGGCTCTGGAACGGCGTCGATCCGCTGAGGGGTTCGAACCGCCAAGGAGCAGGGAGCTGGCGACGCCACAGGGAAGGCAGGATGTCTTCGGGGGCACGGAGCGTTGGCCGAATCACCCCCTGAGCGCACCCCGCCAGGCCTGCCGCCACACCGAGAGCACCGATCTGCAACAGCGTCCTACGACGCAGGAGTGGCATGGAGGAAGTGGCAGCCTTCATGACCCGAACCTACGGGGCGGGCGGACGCAGGCCCGTGGCCTGCAGCAACCGATCCATCGCGTCGTCACATCCCTGCAGCAGGGTGCCATGGTCCACACCACGCAAGGCGGCCAACAGGGCCAGACCACCGGCACCCACGCCTTCCTTCACATGACCTGATTCAAAGTCGCGCAATTGTTGATGGCGACTGTGCAAGAAACGCAACCCCGCTGCATACGCCTCCAACGCAACGCCGAAGTGGTGTTCAAGGCGAAGCAGCAGGGCTTCGAGGGATGAGGGACCGATCGCTGACTCCAGCGATTCGGCCGCCAGCCATGCCGTGGTCCCAAGCATCACCCTGTTGCAGAGACTCTGCTGCTGGCAGGGGGGGAGCGCTGCCAGTGCAAGAGCTAGCACCGCCACCATCTGGCTGCCACCGGCCAAAAGAATCGGCTGATCCGACTCCACCGCCCCCAGCAGGACGCCCATCGTGAGCGCCTGAAACGGATCACCGACCGCCGCCAGCAGCACCTCCGGATCCGTCGTGACGGGCTGGATCGCAGACAGCCCCTCAGCGACAAGCGCTTGCTTGAGCTCCATCGGTGGATGCAGTGCACTACCACTCACGAGTTGGGCCACGGGAAGGCCAAGGCCCGTGAGCACCGCCAACGCCGTCGTGGTCCCTCCGGGCACGCATTCCGCCAGAACCAAAGGCCTGCGCAGGCGGCGGCCCAGCCGTTTCCCCCGTCGGATCAGCTGTCCAGCCCGCTCGGGATCCATCGCGGCGCCACCGCTCAGGCAGTGCGCAGGCCCATGGGATGGGGCTTCGAAACGCAGATGGGGAAAAGGAGGCTCGATCGGCAGCCCAAGGGCTGCCACCTGAAGATTGAGTGGGATCGTCTCGGCGACGACCCTGCTGATCAGTGCCGGTGACACGCCTGCAGGGAGAGGGGGCAGCGGCCAGCGGGGAGGCACGCCAGGACCATGAATCAGCAGCTCAGCATCCGCGAGGGCCGTGGTGCGACGGGCTGCTGCCGTGCATCCAGCAGCGGAGATGCCCTGAACCTCTGCAGAGCGCGTGGAAGCGAGCACCAGCAAACAATCCGGGGTGGACAACTCCGGGGATTGCCAGCGGTTGAGCAGGACTGTCCCTCCGGCTCCCGAAGACGTCCCTGTCAGCCGTCGACAGCCGGACGGGAGATTGAGATCAGAGGGGATCGAGGGCAACCAGACCATTCAGAAGACGCGGAGGCTCAGGAACCGGCGCCTGCAGCCTGGGGAAGATCCAATAGGCCAAGGCATGGAGGGCCAGCACGTAGATCAGCTGCTGAATCACAACCAGGACGAGGGCCATGACCTGCACCAAAAGAAGATCCGGCGCGAGCGGAAGCTGAAGCAGCTCAAGCAAGCGATCGAGCAGTCCGGCACCGGCTCGGGTGATCACCACCCAGAGGTTCTCACCCACCAGCAATGAGAGGGCCACGACCCTCACCAGAAACCCTGCGGCTCCGATCACCAAGCCGAAGCCCCAACTGATCCACCAGCTCTGCCGATGCTGCCAGCACCAGCCCAGCCAGAGCGACAGCAAGCCGTAGGGGAAGAGCATTAAGGGGCCCCGCACAGGCCCCATCAAGGCCATCAGCAAGAGGATCGACACCGCCAGCCCTTCAAGCCCCGCACGGCTCCCCCGACGCACCGTCAGCAGGGCGAGGGGAAGTGGAAGAGCCAGCCGAAAGAGTGAACCACCCACCGGGAGGTAGTAAAGCGCGAGCCAGATCAGAGCTGCGGCGGCCGCCAGGTACGAGCACTCCATCATGCGCAGAGCCTGTCGATGGCTGAGAGCTGGTGGCATCAGGGCGACGGAGTCGGTTGTTCATCCATCGGCACAGCCGACTGTGCCCTGGAGATTTTCTCAATGGTTTCCACCTCAAAGCCAATTCCGGCCTTGCGCAGAGCGTCGGTGACCCCCTCCGCAGGTGCCGCTGGATCAGCCGACGACAGGCGGATGGTGATGCGATACGGCAGCGTGCGTCTAGTCATGGCGCGAGGGAGATCGGCCTTGGTCTCAACGTCTTCAGGAGTGGATGGCTGAGGGTTGGTCGTGGTCTCTCCGGTCTTGGCCTTCACGGCCTCAACCTTCACTGGATCGTTCTTCACTGGACCCTTCTCGACTGGCGCCTCCTCCACTGGCTCCGCTTTGACCTGAACCGACTGCGGTGCGTCCTCTGAAGAGGGCTGAGCCGATGGGCCGTCAAAACTGTCTGACAGCCGTTGACCGAACGGCGTGCCATCACAGGCCTGCAGGAGCATCAGAGCCAGCAGAACACCGGGAAGCAGCCTCACGGACATCAGGAATCACCAGGCCGGATCACCCGCACCGCACTGGCCCGGAGGCGTCCCGACTTGGTGGTGGCCGGTGGCTTTTTCGCAGCTGGCTTGGCAGCTGGTTTTTTGGCAGCGGGTTTCTTCGCCGCCGGCTTTTTGGTGGCAGCGGATTTGCGGCTGCTGGATTTTTTCGTTGAGGCCTTCGCAGCCAGCAGCTCCACCGCTTCCTCCAGGGTGATGTCCTCCGCGCCCTTGCCCTCGGGAAGGGATGCATTGACCTTGCCCTGCTTCACATACAGGCCGTAAGGACCGTCGTACACCTGAATGGTCTCCTCGCTGCCATCGGGTTTCCCCAGGTCCTTGAGGGCTGTGCGGCCGCCCCGTCCCCGCTTGGGCATCGCCAGCAGTTCCATGGCGCGGGTCAGCCCTACCGACAGGACATCGTCATCGCCCTTCAGAGAGCGGTAGTCCTTCTCTCCCTTGCCCTTATCCCAAACCACGTAAGGACCGAATCGCCCCAAACCGGCCTGAACCTTGCCGCCATCGGGGTGCTCACCGAGCAAACGCGGCAAACGCAGCAACCCCAGAGCATCATCAAGACTGAGATCCTCAGGTTTGACGCCTTTGGGCAGAGAAGCACGCTTGGGCTTCGGATTCTCATCACTCACCTGCCCTCGCTGCACGTAAGGGCCGTACTGCCCAAACAGCAGATAGACAAGGTCACCGGTTTCGGGATCTTCACCCAGGGCTTCCGGTCCATCAGCCTTCTGCTTCAAGATCAGTTCCGCCTGATCGTGATCAAGATCAGCTGGGGTGATTTCCCTCGGCAGGGTGGCCTTGATCAGTTCCTCCTCGCCATCCTCCCCAACGCGTTTCGACTCCAGGTAGGCACCGAAACGTCCGATCCGCACCACACAAGGCAAGCCTTCGAGATCAATGGTTCGGGAGGCACCGGGATCGATATCGCCTTCGCGTTGATGAACCTGGGATTCAAGCCCTTTGTCGCCTTTGTAAAACCCTTCGAGGTAGGGAAGCCACTGCACGGTCCCATGCGAGATCTCATCGAGTGTGTTCTCCATCCGGGCCGTGAACCCCGGATCCACCAGATCAGGGAAATGCTCCTCGAGGAGCGATGTCACAGCAAAGGCTGTGAAGCTGGGGGTGAGGGAGTTGTTCAGAAGCGTGGCGTAACCACGATCCACGATCGTGCCAATGATCGAGGCATAGGTGGAGGGACGGCCGATGCCTTCCTTCTCCAGCATCTTCACCAGGGACGCTTCGCTGAACCGCGCCGGTGGCTGGGTCTGGTGTCCGAGAGCTTCAACGTCCTTCAGTGACGGTGCGTCACCAACGCTCAGCGAGGGAAGCAGCACCTCCTGGCCTTCCAGAGCTGCATCCGGATCATCACTACCCTCCACATAGGCACGGAAAAATCCCGGGAAATCGATGCGCTTGCCGCTGGCTCTGAACACGGCATTTACAGCGCTGAGATCCACGGAGAGCATGGTCAAACGGGCCTCAGCCATCTGACTGGCCACGGTGCGCTTCCAGATCAGTTCGTAAAGGGCCAGATCCCTCCCGTCCAAACCAGTGTCTTGGGGAGCCCGGAAACTCTCGCCGGCAGGGCGGATCGCCTCATGGGCTTCCTGGGCGTTGCGGGACTTGGTGCTGAACTGACGCACGGACTTGCTCAGATACTCCTTGCCGTAGCGGGATTCCACACAGCTTCGTGCTGCGCTGATGGCCTGATCCGACAGGTGCACCGAATCCGTTCGCATGTAGGTGATGAAGCCCCGCTCATAAAGCCCCTGAGCGCAACGCATGGTCTCCCGTGCCGACAGCCGCAACTTCCGGTTTGATTCCTGCTGGAGCGTGCTGGTGGTGAAGGGCGGAACGGGACGGCGCACCGTGGGTTTCTCCTCCACGGCCGTCACGCTCCAGCCCGCGGACTCGACAGCGGCGGACATGTTTCGCGCCTCGTCCTCGCTGAGAAGCCGCACCTTGCTGCCGTCTTTCAGGCCGCCGGTGCTTTCATCGAAATCATTGCCAGTGGCAATGCGTTGCCCCTCAAGATGGGTGAGCTTGGCTTCAAAGCGAGTACCAGCTTTCTCTAACGCAGCCTTGAGGTCCCAGTAGCTACCGCTTCGGAACGCCCGTCGGGCCCGTTCCCGCTGGACGAGCAGACGCACAGCCACCGATTGAACCCGGCCGGCGGACAACCCCCAGGCCACCTTCTTCCACAACAGCGGGGAGAGGGTGTAGCCCACCAATCGGTCGAGAATTCGGCGGGTCTCCTGCGCATGCACGAGCTCCATATCAAGCTCCCGGGTCTGATCCAGAGCCCGCCCGATCGCCTCCTTCGTGATCTCGTGGAAGACCATCCTCTTCACGGGGACTTTGGGGGCCAGAAGCTGGAGGAGGTGCCAGCTGATGCTTTCTCCTTCGCGATCCTCATCAGTCGCCAGCAGAAGCTGATCAGCACCTTTCAGCGCATCCTTGAGCTCCTTAACAATCTTCTTCTTGTCCTTCGGCACCACGTACAGGGGCTCGAAGTCGGCGTCGGTGTTCACACCGAGATTGGCCCATTTCTGCCCTTTGTGAGCCGCTGGTATCTCGCTGGCATTGTTCGGCAGGTCACGCACATGGCCCATGGACGCCTCAACCCGAAAGGCCTTGGGAAGAAAACCACGGATGGTTCGGGCCTTGGTAGGGCTCTCAACAATGACCAGGGTGTGCGCCACAGGCGGGCAGAAATCTCCGACCCCTTCTTTATCGCACCGCCGCTCCGGCTGCAGCGAATTGCCCTTGCTTCTCAAGCCTGATCAGCATCGCCGCTACAGTCCCCCCTATTGCTCTGCCCTGCGCGCACCATGCCCGAGATGGGTGCTCTGCTTCTGTCCACTACGGCATTGGCAGCTCCTGGGGAGCTGCTCAACCTCTCACTGAATGCCAGTGCTGTCGCACCGGAGGGTGCTGTTCTGCTCGCCATGCTGGCCACCCTTCTGGTGGATCTGGCCGGAGAGAAGACCTCCACGCGCTGGGTTCCCCCCATTTGCTATGCGGGTTTAGGGACAGCTCTTCTGCTGCTTGCGCTTCAGTGGAATGCCCCCCTTGAATCCTCGTTCCTCGGCGCTTTCCTGCCGGACCACTTAGCGATCGCCTTCAGGGCTGTTGTGGCGCTCTCCACCCTGCTGTCTCTCATGATCAGCTGGCGGTACGCCGAACAGGGAGGAACCCCCGTCGGTGAATACGCAGCCATCCTTCTCGCGGCAACCCTTGGAGGGATGCTCCTCTGCGGAGCGACCGACCTGGTGAGCGTGTTCGTGTCACTGGAAACCCTATCTGTCGCGAGCTATCTCCTTTCCGGCTACATGAAGCGCGATGCGCGCAGTTCCGAGGCCGCTCTGAAATATTTGTTGGTGGGATCGGCTGCGGCCGCCGTCTTTCTGTACGGATCCTCACTGCTTTACGGCCTCAGCGGTTCCACAAGTCTTGAGGCAATCGGAGAGGCTCTCCTCACCAGCCCTACCCCGCTGGCTGCCCTGGCGCTGGTGTTTGTGCTGGCCACGGTGGCGTTCAAGATCGCTGCCGTTCCCTTCCACCAGTGGACACCTGATGTGTATGAAGGCTCGCCAACCCCTGTGGTCGCCTTTCTCTCCGTGGGCTCCAAGGCTGCCGGTTTCGCCCTTGCCCTGAGACTTCTTGTGGGGTGTTTCGGAAGCTTCGACACCCAGTGGAAGTTGCTATTCACCGTGCTGGCCGTGCTGAGCATGACCCTGGGGAATGTGGTCGCGCTGGCCCAAACGTCAATGAAACGGATGCTGGCTTACAGCTCCATCGGTCAAGCCGGATTCGTGATGATCGGCCTGGTGTGCGGAACCGAGGATGGCTTCGCAGCCATGGTTCTCTACACGGCGGCCTATCTGTTCATGAACCTTGGCGCCTTCGCCTGCATCATCCTGTTCTCGATCCGCACAGGAAGCGATCGGATCGCTGATTACGCGGGGCTCTACCAGAAAGATCCACTCATCACGCTTGGGCTCAGTCTCTGCCTGCTTTCCCTCGGGGGAATTCCTCCGATGCTCGGCTTCTTCGGAAAGATCTATCTCTTCTTCGCCGGCTGGGCTGATCACCAGTATCTGCTGGTCGTCGTCGGTTTGATCACGTCGGTCATCTCGATTTATTACTACATCGGTGTGATCAAGATGATGGTGGTGAAAGAGCCTCAGGAAGCCTCCGACGCCGTCAAGGCCTACCCACCCGTGCAGTGGTCCACCCTTGGCCTTCCCCCTTTGCGAGTCGCTCTCTTGGCGTGCGTTGTTGTGACAGCAGTGGGCGGAATTCTCTCCAACCCTCTCTTCCAGTGGGCGAGTGATGCTGTGGCCGGCACGCCCCTGCTGCAACAAGCAATCGCCAGTGTGAACGGAACCCCCCTTGGCTGACACCATCCCGTCCGAACGCCGGCCGGTCGCTGAATTGAAAGCCGTCAGCAAGGTGTACGGCTCAGGCGACACCCAGGTCAGAGCATTGGATGGGCTGGATCTCACAGTGCTTCAGGGTGACTACCTGGCTGTGATGGGTGCCAGCGGATCCGGCAAGAGCACCGCGATGAATATCCTTGGCTGCTTGGATCGCCCCACCAGCGGGTCCTACCGCCTCAACGGCAATGCCGTTGAGCTGCTTGATGATGATGCGCTTGCCGATCTACGCAACCAAGAGCTGGGGTTCGTGTTCCAGCAGTTCCACCTTCTCCCCCATGCCTCGGCCTTGGAGAATGTGATGCTGCCGATGATCTATGCCGGCATTGAGGTGCATGAGCGGAGAGACCGCGCCCGTGCGGCCCTGGAGCGGGTTGGGCTGGGGGATCGACTCGAGAACAGACCGAATCAATTGTCTGGAGGTCAGCAGCAGCGGGTGGCCATCGCACGGGCAATCATCAATCAACCGGCGCTTTTGCTCGCGGATGAGCCGACAGGAGCCCTGGACTCGCGCACGACGGACGACGTCCTCAATCTGTTTGACAGTCTCCATCGTCAGGGGATCACAGTGGTTCTGGTGACCCATGAAGACGACGTGGCCGCCCGCGCAGAGCGCGTGGCTCATTTCCGCGATGGACAGGTGGAACGCTGGGAGATCCCAGCCGAGAATCCGAGCCCTTCAAAACACCTCTGATTAAGGTGTTCGTTAATCAGGAACGTTCTCATGGGAGCCCCTGCAGCTCCATCCATCCGCATCCTTCTGGTGGATGACGAGGCCCGTTTGACGGATCTTCTGAAAATGGAACTGGAAGTGGAAGGTTATGACGTAATCGTGGCCGCTGATGGGGCCTCAGGTCTCTTCCATGCCCGGGAGACGCCTGGCCCTGATTTGATTGTTTTGGATTGGAATCTGCCTGATTTCAGTGGCATTGATATTTGCCAAAGAATTCGTAGCAGTGGTGTCACAACACCAATCCTGATGCTCACCGGGCATGACGACATTTCCGATCGGGTCACCGCCTTGGATGCAGGCGTGGATGACTACTTAATCAAGCCTTTTTCTATTGAAGAACTGATGGCCAGGTTGCGGGCCATGCAACGCCGAGCCATCACGTTCTCGGCGATCAACGGTGACGGACCCCAGCCGGAAACCCTCAAAGTGGGGAATCTCAGCATGAATACAAGCACCAGGGATGTGTCCCGTGGTGATCGATTGATTCAGCTCTCGGTCAAGGAATACGAACTGCTGAATTTCCTGATGCGCGGCCAGGGCAAGGTGCTGACGCGCGCCGACATCATGCGTGGGGTCTGGGGGGAAAACTTCTATGGGGACGACAATCTTCTAGATGTTTATATCCGCTATCTGAGACAGAAGCTGGAGTCCAAAGACCTTCCAACACTGATTCACACTGTGCGAGGGGTGGGATTCATCCTCAGAGAGGAGATCCAAGACTCAGGCTCCTGATGATGAGGAGTCAGGCCGTTCGAGACTGTTCATCAGCTGGCCGACCAGCATGGACACCGCATCGGCACCTGATGCAGTGAGTGGATTGAGATCGAGATCGCCGGGATCGGTAGCGACCCATCCGTCGCCCTCAGGGCGACGGAGCTCAAAGTGAAGATGGGGCCCAGTACTCAGGCCAGTGCTGCCGACACGCCCGATCACCTCGCCCTGTCGCACGGTCTGTCCCGCTTTCACATAAATCTCGGAGAGGTGTCCATAGAGCGTCCGTCTTGGTGGATCTCCATGGTCGAGCTCAACAGCGATGCCATAACCACCGGCGAGGCCACTGCTCAGAACCGTTCCAGACAGCGCTGCTACAACCGGCGTCCCTTCCGGAGCAGCAAAATCCTTGCCTGCATGCATCAGCCACTGACCCACAATTGGATGGATGCGCCAACCGAACCCACTGGTGGTGATGGCTGATCCGATGATTGGGAACAGCAGCTGTCGGTTGCCATTTCCGGGGATCGACGCCGGACGGGGAGAGACCGCGAAGACCGATTCGAGGCGGAATCCTCCCGTTGAGCCGGCAAGAAGAGCTGAAACCGGAACGGAAATGGGCGGGAGCGGACGTCCATCCACACTTCGCCTGGACAGGCCGGTCAGGATTTCATCCCTGCCGTTCAACACCACGCGGGTTTCACGCCGTTGGTTACGACCGCGTAGAGCCACACCGTTGCGACATTCCTGCTGAGACAGAGCACCCGAACGGCAAGCCTGCTCAAACGCAGGGGCTTCAGCCGGGCGGGTGACGTCTCCGGTCTCCAGCTGTTTGCGCTCAGCAGGGGTAATGACTCGGTTCTTCTCAAGGGATTCAAGAGAATGATCAAACGTCCCTGTGCTCTCAAAAGCGCCGTTGGGCGAGGGAGCCAACGGCAGCGTTAGAAGAATCGGTGCAGCAAGCCAGCGAAGTACCAACAGATCGAAGCGATCTCATCGTGCGAGAGGTTAGACACTCCTGTCGTTGCTGTCACCCCACCGGGTCCAGCTGCAGGTCTGGGTGCCCTGACTGAGCAAAAGACGTCCATCAAGACCCAGCCCTCGCACCTGCCAACTGTCCCCACTGCTGGGGTCACGCACGTGATGACTCCAGAGCCGACGTTCCACTTCATGCACCACATAAGCAGGGTCATGAGCAAGATCCGTTGACCGGTCCAGGGCTTGAAGAACGGCGCCTTGCCAGAACCCCAGCCGGCAGCGACTGCGCGGCAGGAGCTGCTTCAACGCGATGGCCCCGGAGGGAACGGCATTGCACACATTGAGCCCAACGCCGACACGGGCTTGTCGGACCTGGCTCCCACGAAACACCAACGTGGGCAGAATTCCCGCCAGTTTCCTGGAGTGCACCAACAGGTCATTCGGCCACTTAATCCGCACCGGCACAGCCTGGGATTCGAGTTGTTCCGTCAGCGCAAGCGCCACAACCAGACCGAACAACCCCGTGGCACTGATCGGATGGGGCCAGGGCAGGGCCGCACTGAGCCAGACGCCGCCCCGCGGCGCCAACCACACACGTCCGTGCTGGCCATGACTCTGGGTCTGATGGGAGGAGAACACAGCACGCGGTTGATCACCACTCCATGGGTGGCTCTGCAACCAACGCACCAGCTCGGTTTCCGTACTGGTGCAAACCGGCAATTGCCGCAGTCTCCAATGGGTGCCGCCGCAACGACGCAGATCCCTGAGAACACGTGCAGCTCCCCTGGCGACCGGACGCATCAGCTCTGGAGCGCCCACCAGGGTGCGAGACGATCCACAGCAGACTCAAGCTCGATCGAAGGGCGCACCAAGGCCAGTCGCAACCATCCTGCTCCAGCTGTTCCAAAGCCAGAACCGGGAGTGAGCGCCACCCCGCAATGTTCGAGCACTTCGGCGGCCAGCTGTTCATCACTCCAGCCCCTGGAGCGGGCCCAGGACGGCAGAGGCATCCATAGGTACAGGGCCATGGAGGGTTGGGGCACCGACCAGCCGATTCGCTCCAGGGAACGCAGCATGCGATCCCTGCGATCCCGATAAACAGGACGCAGGGATGCAGGCCAGTGAGCGAAGCGATCTAGCGCAAGCACCGCCCCCTGCTGAAGAGCACGGCACTGATTGAAATCCACAACGCCCTTGAGCTGACGGAGAGCACTGATCAGGGGTGCGGCCCCCACGGCGAAGGCCAGACGGAATCCCCCCAGGCACCAGCCCTTGGACAGGGAGAAGAACTCGATTCCACGCTCTTTCCATTGGGGACAACGCAAGAGAGCGGGCGCCTCTCCCTCCAGAGCGAGATCAACGTAAGGGTTGTCATGCGCCAGTACGAGATCATGGCGATGGCAGTGCTCCATTGCTTCATCGAGCCATGCCTGTTCCCCTGTACAGGCGGTTGGGTTGTGGGGGAACCCCAGAACCATCAGGCGCAGTTGCCTCCACTGCTCGGTCGTCAGACTGGAAAAGTCGGGAGCCCATCCCGTTTCGGCGCGAAGCGGCAGCGTGTGGATCGAGGCATCCGCCAGTTCGAGACCGCCGCGATGGGAGGGATAGGAGGGGTCAAGGATCAAGGCGCTCTCACCAGGATCCAAAACGGCCATCGGCAGATGGGCAGTCCCCTCTTGGGAACCCACCAACAGCAGAACTTCGGTTTCAGCATCAACCGCCACACCGAAGCGACGCTCACACCAAGCGGCCGCTGCATAGCGGAACGCTTCGGTTCCGGCATGCAGGCAGTAGGACGAACTGATGGGATCTTGAAGCGCACCTGCCATGGCCGCGATCACCTCCGCAGGTGGGGCTAGATCGGTTGACCCGAGCGAAAGATCAATCAGCGGCTGCTGGGGATGACGACTCCCAAGGCAGTAGTGCGCTTTGCGGCGATCATTCCGGTCGAAAACACCGCTGCCCAGCCGGGCCAGGCGTTCAGAGGTGAGCATCCAGGAAAGCCTGCAACTGAGGACGGGCGATGGCCCCCTCGTGACGACCAATTTCCCCACCATCGCGGAAGAGGATCAACGTTGGAATTCCCTGCACCTGGTAGGCATCGCGGGTTGCGGGATTGCCATCCACTTCAAGCTTTCCCACCTGCAGACGCCCTGAATAGGTTTCGGCCGCCCAGTCCATCAGAGGAACCATCAGCCGGCAGGGACCGCACCAGGGTGCCCAGAAATCCACAAGAACTGTTCCGGATGCCTTCAGGACGTCCTGATCAAAACCGGCATCGGTGAAGTCGGAAACAGCAGCTGACACAGCAAGACGACGAAGGAAGTCTGATCCTATGGACGGGAGAGGCTCTAGAGGAGGTTCAGAGCTTGTCGATGGAACGCCGAAGTTCCTCGAGATCCTGATCCACCTCGGCGACTTTCACGGGCTGCACCTTGTCATCAGCCTGCGGAAGGGCCACGGCCTCAGGTCCACCCTGAAGCTGTTGCCGCAGGGAGGCCAGTTCATCATCCACATCGCTTCCACTTTCCAGAGCAGCGAACTGACTTTCAAGGTCGGCTCCGGCCAACTCGGCCGCTGCCTGACTGGAGGCCTCCATGGACTGAACCTTGTCCTCCATCCGCTCAAAAGCGGCCATGGCGGAGTTGGTCCCCATGCCGTTAACAGCGCTCTGCAGCTGCTGCTGTGCCTGGGCCGCCTGAGCTCGGGCCTTCAGCATGTCTTTCTTCGTGCGCGCCTCGGCGATTTTTCCCTCGAGAGCCACAAGGCTCTTCTTGAGGGTCTCCACCTGGGCCTCCTGCGCCTTCACCTGGTTGCTGAGGGATGTGGCGGTTTCCTGAAAGGTCTTACGCCGGGTCAGGGCTTCCCTTGCCAGATCCTCCTCGTTCTTCTTCAAAGCCAGTTCGGCACGCTCATACCAAGTGCGTGACTGGGTCTCGGCCTGATCGGCCTGATTGCGCAAACGCTTCTGGCTGGCAATGGCCATGGCGACCGCCTGGCGCAGCTTCACCAGATCAGACTGCATGTCAGCAACCGACTGATCGAGAATCTTGACGGGGTCTTCCATGCTGCTGACTGCAGCGTTGGCGTTCGCGCGAACCAGACGACTCAGCCGATCAAAGAAACCCATGGATCAGGGCAAGCAGCCAACAAAGGCTAGCGAGAGGGGCCACCTGTCCTCCCTATCGTCACGGGATTGATCCCTGATCGAACATGGGAAGGGCTCCGAAATCACAGAGACGTCGCTTCGGCAAGGGTGAACTCTTGATGCCGGCGCCTCCCGAACCGGCACAGTCGATCAGGGGATGCCTGGACCGACTGAACCAGCAATGGCGTCAGGACGGTTCAATGGCAGCCCTGTGGCAGGACTGGCCGAAACTGGCAGGACCGTCCCTGGCTGAACATTGCCGGCCCCTGACCCTCAGACAAGGGGTGCTCAGCGTTGGTGCCAGCCATCCTCAGTGGCGCCAGGCTCTGCTCTACAGCAAGCTTCAACTACTCGCCGCGATCCGTGCCGCCGGTCACCCCGTTCGCGACCTTCGCATCCTTCAGCACCACACGGCCCGACGGTCCGATCCAGGGGACCCTCTCGACGAATGGAACCGCCATCCCAGCCGGACGGATGTGCATGGAATGGCGACCTGCCCGCGCTGCGGATCACCGGCTCCGACGGGAGAAATGGCCTACTGGGGCCACTGCAGCTTCTGCAGAAGTGCTGACTTGGGCTCGGAGGCGGCCAACGGCTGACGTCAATAACGCTCTGGCCTCGGATCCCGCCAGGTGAGATCAACACCCTGGGCCTGCAGGGTTGCAGCCCGCTGCTCGAGACGGCTGCGATCCACACGCCATAGGGCATAGATGCCTGTCCGGCCCAGCACATCAGGAGCCAGCCCCTGCCAGTGCTCACGCGCGGCAGTGCGCTCATCGATCACCACAAGCACCGTGTCCGAGCTGCCGGGATCGCTGAGGGGGATGCCTTGAAATCCCTGGCGCTGCTCACGGCTGAGTCGATCCGCCAAATTGACCAGTGCCGACTTCGACTTGCCGTCGTAGAGAACGACCTGGCGTGTGTAGAAGTGCAGTGAGGGTTTGAGAACGCCGATCATCGCGAGGGGTTCCCCGGGTCGCCGCTGGCTCACCACCGTTCCAGCCACCTGCCTGACGGGAAGCTGCCGGACCCGGTCTCCGAGTTCGATCATCGGCAGGAGCGCAACGAGCTGAAATGCCACCAGAGGTCCCTGGACCGCAAGCAGGCGACCATCCAGTGTGCGCACCAAGGTGAGCAGGCCAAGCAAGGCCGCCGCGGTGAAGCAGACAGCAGCCCGAAACACCAAACCACTGGCCAAAAGCTCAGCAGGAAGTGTGGGCATCTCCGGGTCCTGAATCAGGGGAATCCAGAGGGGAGACACCCAGAGACCAGCCGCAAGCACAGCGGTGAGCAGCACGGTGAAGCTCCACATCCACAGAAGCAGTGGACGTCGCTTGCACGAGGGAGCCTGGGCCGTCAGAGCGATTAACAGGGCAGCGGCTGGGGTGGCCGGCAACCAGTAACTGGGAAGTTTGGTTGCCGCCAGGGTGAACAGAATCAGCAACGAGAACACCCAGCAACCAGCGAAATCGCGAAGGCTCTGCTGGGCTGGGAGCTGCAGACGCGATCCCTTGCCCCGAAACGCGGCCAAGCAGCGTGCAAGACCCAACAACAGCAGCGGCGTGAACGGCAGAGATGCCACCACAAGCACCGGTCCGAAGAACCACCAGGGCTGGAGGTGATCATTCACCACGCTGGTGAGGCGTTGGAGGTTGTGATATCCAAAGAAGCTGTCCCAAAACGGCTGGCCCTCCACCACCAGCTCGGCCAAGTACCAGGGCAAGCTGAGCACAGCAGTGATAAGCAAGCCGCGGATGGGGCGAAGGAGCCGCCACAGACCGAAGAGATCCCTGCGGATCAGGGCATAGAGGCTCAGGGTGATTCCGGTGAGCACAACCGCCACGGGCCCCTTGGTGAGCACCGCAAGGGCCAGCAGTACCCAGGCCAACCACCAGCGCCGCGTGGATCCACTCGCGTAGCAACGCCATTGGCAGAGCAGGCTGAGACTCAGGGTGCCGCTCAGCAGGGCGTCGCTCACTGCGGTGCGGCTCCAGATCAGCACCAGAGGGGAGAGGGCGAAGGCCAGCGCTCCAGCCACCGCCGTCCGTCGAGGGTGGGCATCCCCAGCCAAGGGGTAGCGAAGCAACGTGTCACCGAGCATCAGCATGGAGGCCATCGACGCCAGGGCCGAAGGCAGGCGCGCGGCCCAGGTGCCAAGTGGATCCCATGACGCTGACCCCGGAAGGCTGTAGCTCAGCCCCATCAGCCAATACACCAAAGGCGGCTTGTCGAAGCGAGGCAGACCATTCACCCGGGGCGTCAACCAGTCGCCGGTTTCCGCCATCGCCCTGCCTGATGCAGCGAACAGAGGTGGCGTTTCATCCACCAATCCAGTGCTTCCCAGCTGCCAGGTGAAGATCACCACAGCCAGCACGAAAATGCACCAGAGCCCCCTACGCCGCACCAGCGGCGTGAGCTCAGTCGTGTCAGGTCGATCCCCTGTCATCAGACGATCGTGCCATCCATCCGGGACAACCCCCGGCGGATCCAGGTCTCCACGCGGATGGCCAAACCCTCCTGGCTCGCCCACTGTTCAGCCCATTCGCGGCAAGCCCGTCGATCGATAGCACCAACACGCTGCGTGGCTCGACTCAGGGCGTCGCGGTCATCGGGGGGGACGAGCCAGCCTGTGACTCCGTCTTGAACGATCTCCCCAGGACCTCCGCGGTCGTAAGCCACCACTGGCACGCCACAGGCCAGAGCCTCCACCACCACATTCCCGTAGGCCTCATTCCACTTGGGGGTGTTGAGCAGCGCCCGGCATGCCCCCAGTTCCCTCTGAAGCGCGGCCGTGGGCTTGAACCCGCACCACTCGATCGTGCCATGAGGCACATCCGCCTCCACCCTTTGGGCATAGGCCTGGTCTTCCACCAGGCCCCAGACCCGCAGCGTTTCTCCAAGGGCCGCAGCCGCTGCCGCCGCATCCTCCAGACCCTTTTCCGGAGCGACCCGACCGGCCCATCCCAAGGGACCCGATGTTCCGAGCTGAAGCGCATAGTTCGAGAGATCGAAGCCATTGCCCACCACCTCAGGCGGGGCCATCAGGTCGAAATCCTGGGCCTGACGGCGAGTATGAAAGGCCAGCCGGCTCTGATCCCAACGGGCTACCGCAGCCACAGCGCGATCCATCACCTGCGAGACCGACCCCATGCTCACCAAATGAAACAAGGCCGCAGGGGCATGGGGCGTCAGCCATAGCGGAAGCCAGTCGTAACCGAAATTGATCACGGCATCGGCCTGACAGCCCAGGTCCAGGGCGCGCTCCCAAAGGCGGGGGAGCACCCCGTTATCGGGAATCTGCATCGGGGCCCCACGGTCGGCATGCTGCCAGCTCGGCTGATCCACTCCTTGGCACGGATGGAGCTTCACCGTGTCAGCAATCACCGGCGACCTCGATCCCTCCGGTGCCACGAGAGAGAGCTGGTGGCCGCGGCCCACCAGGCCGCGCATCACCGATCCGAGCGTGAGCTCGACACCCCCTCCCCGACCACTGCCAAGCTGACCAATTGGCGTGCTAACCAGCACCAGATTCAGGGGACGCTCCGTCATGCCTTCATGTCTCCAGGCTGGGGAGAAGCCGTGCGCAGCAATGGATCCCAGAGCTTCTGCCGCTGACTGACCAACAAGACCGACGCCAACACGAGCAAGACGGCGAGCCATTGCAAGCCAGCCAGGCGTTCGCCGAGAAGCACACCCCCTGAAACGAGCGCGAACACAGGGGTGAGAAAACCCAGGGTGGTGAAGCCAGTGAGATCCTCACGATTGGCGAACCAGAAGAACAGGCCATAGGCCAACGCACTGCCAAGAATTGAGGCATAGGCCATCTGCGCCCAGTCCAGGCCAGTCCAGGGCGGGAGCATGGAGGTTGCCGGATCCAGCCCATGCCAGATCAGCAGGGGAATACCCCCAAAGAGCATGTGCCACCCGGTCACCGCCACTGGATCACTGCGCCGGCAGGCAAAGCGACTGATCACCGTTCCAAAGGCCATGGTGAGGGCCGCTAACAACATCCATCCGGTCCCGGACTGCCATCCGGACTCCCATGAAGAGAGATCAGCCTCCAACCACCAGTGGTTCAGCAAGGGGGCGGGGACGCCAAGGCAAACGATTCCTGCCAGACCAAGCGCCAGACCGAGCCAACCGAATGGATTGATCGATTCTTCGAACAGCCATCGCGCCAGAAGCGCAACGATCAACGGCTGGGAATCAATCAACACCGACCCGAGCCCTGCACCGGTTCCTTCGATTCCTTTAGCGAGAAAGATCTGAAACAAGAAGGCGTCCACGAGGGTGAACAACACAAACCAGCCGCGATCGCCGGGGTCGATCCGCAAGGAACGACCGAGCCTTGGAACCGCAACCAGCAGAACAGCGCCAGCAGGAAGAAGCCTGAGACAGGCCACCAGTACTGGCCCGCCGGAATGAACCAAGGGAGCCATCGCAGCCATGGCCGTTCCCCACAAAGCGAAGGGAAGAACCATCAACAGCCCGCGCTGCAGGGAGGACATGAAATCGGGCCGACAGGGTCCTTTTTAAGATCCGGCCAGTTGAACGGAGAGTCATGGTGTGGCCGTGGCGCCGGAAATCCAGACGTCGCATGGCGAGAATCGCCATCGAAGGGGCTATCAGCGGGTCCACCCGCCGGCGAGTTCTCAAGGCGCTTCGCGAAGTGCAGGAGCGTGAATTTCCAGCCTTGCTGCTGCGCATCGACAGCCCTGGAGGCACCGTCGGTGACAGTCAGGAGATTCATGCCGCCTTGCTGAGACTGCGCGAGAAAGGCTGCCGGGTGGTCGCCAGTTTCGGCAACATCTCCGCCTCTGGCGGGGTGTACGTCGGCGTCGCAGCCGAAACGATCGTTGCCAATCCCGGCACCATTACCGGATCGATCGGCGTGATCCTTCGCGGCAACAATCTCTCAGAGCTTCTTGACAAGATTGGGATCCGCTTCGAAACCGTAAAAAGCGGGACTTACAAAGACATCCTCTCTCCGGATCGAGCCCTCAGTCCTGAGGAGCGGCAGCTGCTACAGGATCTGATCGACAGCAGCTACAGCCAATTCGTCGATGCCGTCGCTGAAGGTCGCGGACTCGAGCCCGATGCCGTCCGAGCCTTTGCCGACGGCCGGGTGTTCAGCGGTGCCCAGGCCAAGGACCTTGGCTTGGTGGATGAACTCGGCGATGAAGAACACGCCAGGGTTCTGGCGGCCCGACTGGCGGATCTGGATGAGGAGCGCTGCAGACCCGTGACTCTCGGGAAGCCCCGCAAGAGCCTGCTCCAGGGGCTACCAGGCTCCTCATTGCTCAGCGCGATGCACCAACGGCTCAACACAGAACTGGAACTGAGCGGTCAACTCCTGTGGATGCACCGGCCATGACCCTCCCCCTGCAGCTGCGTGGCCTGCGTGGAGCCACGACCAGCTCTGACAACACCGCAGCCTCCATCAGGGACGCCGTATCGGAACTGGTCGATGCCCTGATGGAGCAGAACCAGCTGCAACCGAATCAACTCGTGTCTGTGACCTTCTCCGTGACGACCGATCTCGATGCCTGTTTTCCTGCTGCAACAGCTCGGCACCGGGAAGGATGGGGAGATGTGGCCTTGCTGGATGTGCAGCAGATGGCTGTTCATGGAGACCTCGCCCGCTGCATCCGGCTGCTGGCCCACGCATGGCTACCCGGAGACAGGCCCGTGCATCACCCCTATCTGCGGGGCGCCTCACGCCTCCGGCCAGATAGATCCGGTCACAGCTGACACCTGATAGGCCGACCCTCGAAGAACCAACAGACCGATAATTCTCAGGACAATTCACATACGTCCAATGGCCACATTGCTTTAAGCATTCCGAGTTTCATGACCCAAAACGCCTTCCGACTCACACGCCGCCGTGCCGGTCTGACCGCTGCACTGGTTGCAGGATCCATCGGCACGGCAGCACTACTGCCTACAACAGCGCCACAGGCCGTGCGGGCTCAGAACACTCCGGCACTGCTGGAATTCCGTTGGGATGGAGGGAAGGATTACAGGAAGCTTTATTACGTGCAGAGCAGTACGGCACAACGCGAGCGTGCCGAATACTTCTTCATTCTGAGGCCAAAGGACCGCAAAACCGCCATCCTCAAGTTGAGCATTTCGGTTCCGAGCTATTTCAATGCCCGGATCAAGCCCAAGAATCTCTCCCTCTGCAAGATGAAATTGGGGGGTGTTCTCTCCCGCAGCCGTTGCGAGGAGGTGCTGCCGGCCGTTTTCGAAGTCAATGAGAAGCAGACCGCGATCGAAGTGTTTCCTGATACCCCGATCCCCACTGGAGGCACCTACGCGGTGTTGATGAAAATCTTCAATCCCAACTCACAGGGCATGTATCAGTTCAATGCGCTGGCCCAGGCACCTGGCGATGTTCCAGTATCCGGCTACCTCGGAAGCTGGGTGATCGATATTGATTGAGCCTGCCCTGATAAACTCTCCCCTTGAGAAAAAGCCGGACGCCGGAACAGATTCATGACCAAGCGAACCCTCGGTGGTACCAGCCGCAAGCGCAAGCGTGTCTCAGGATTCCGAGTGCGCATGCGTTCGCACACCGGTCGGCGGGTGATTCGCACCCGCCGCAAGCGGGGTCGCAGTCGTCTGTCTGTTTGATCCGGTTCCAGCACATCCCCAGCGATGGTTCTGCCCGCTTCCATGCGTTTACGCGGCCATCGCTGTTTTGATCACTTGCACAGGCGTGGCAAGCGTTTTCACGGCACCTTGATGGTGCTGCGCAAGGCGTCATCCAATCCAAAGCTGCTGCGTCGCGACACAGTTGGAATTTCTGAATTGGGTCAGCCCAAGAGCTGCCGGATTGCCGTCGTGATCAGTGGCAAGGTTCACAAGCGCGCGGTGGTGCGCAATCGTCTCAGGCGGCTGCTGCATGACCACCTCAGGACTCGCTTCGAGGCACGCCCCGAGCATGGTCAGTGCTGGCTGCTGATCAGTCTTCGACCCGGTGCTGACGCAGGTGAGGCCAACTTGCTGGAAGAATGCGACAGATTGCTTGAACAGGCGGGGCTCCAGCCATGACCAAATCCGTACAGGAAGACACCTTTTACGAAGGAGGTCCCGCCAAGGGAGACCTGATCGTCAACCTTCTGCTTGGCTTCACCCTCATCGGACTTCCTTTCACGATCGGTGCTGTGGTGAGAGCCCTCTGGCTCCGCTTCAACATCACCAGTCGTCGCGTCTCCGTCAGCGGGGGCTGGATGGGACGTGACCGCAGTCAGGTGGTGTACAGCCAGATTCGTGAAGTGCGATGCGTGCCCAGGGGATTCGGAGCCTGGGGAGACATGGTGCTGGTGCTCAACGACGGATCCAGGCTCGAGATGCGGTCGCTGCCCCGATTCCGTGAGGTGGAGACATTCATCCTGGAACGGATCACAGTCCGTCCCGATGCAAGCCAGCCCACAGCTGCAGGTCTCAACGACTCCACCAGCAAGGGGTTCGCTGCCTGAAGCCCGGCAGCACCGCAAAAGCGGCGACGCTGTTGCACACTGGCATCACCTTTCACCACACCGCGGAACGCCATCGTGATCGGGTACATCTCCGACAATCTGCTGCTGCCGATCCTGGATTTCTTCTATGGACTGGTACCGAGTTACGGACTGGCCATCGTGGCGCTGACGGTTGTCATCCGACTGGCTCTGTTCCCGCTCAGTGCAGGATCCATTCGCAGCGCCCGACGGATGCGCATCGCCCAGCCGGTGATGCAAAAACGCCAGGCGGAGATCAAAGCTCGTTTTGCTAGCAACCCACAGAAGCAGCAGGAAGAGTTGGGAAAACTGATGAAGGAATTCGGCAGCCCTTTGGCCGGATGTCTGCCACTGCTTGTGCAGATGCCAATTCTCTTCGCCCTGTTCGCCACGCTGCGGGGTTCACCGTTCGCTGATGTCCCGTACACCATCAACCTCAAAGTGCTGCCTGCCGAGCAGATCGCAGCGGTAGAGCCAAAACCCTTCAACAGCGCCAGTCATTCGATCTTCGTCACCGAAACCGATCACGTCCCGGTGATCGCAAGTCTTCCTGGCGGCACAAAAATCGGAACAGGAGAGAGCGTTCAGATTCAGCTTCAAACCAAGAACGGTGAAGCCTTCAGCAAGGTTCTCAGCGATGTCGAAAACGGCCAATCGTTCCTTCCCAATTGGTCGGTGACCAAAGGGGAGACCATCGTGTCCGTCTCCGACGACGGAACCATCTCGGCCTTGACTCCAGGGGATGCCACGGTTGAAGGCAAAATTCCAGGCCTCGCAGCGCGCAGCGGCTTCCTGTTCATCAAAGCCCTGGGTCAGGTCGGCTTCTACACCGAGGGAGCCATCAACTGGGACATCGCCATCCTCGTGGGAGCCTTCGGCTTGAGCCTGTTTATTTCTCAGCTGCTGTCCGGCATGGGAATGCCAGCCAACCCACAGCAAGCCACAGCCAACAAGATCACGCCCGTGATGATCACTGGCATGTTTCTGTTCTTCCCCTTACCAGCCGGCGTTCTGCTTTATATGGTGATCGCCAATATTTTTCAGGCCCTTCAGACCTTCCTGCTCACCCGAGAGACACTTCCCGACAATCTGCAGGCGATTTTGGATGACCAGATGAAGCAGGCTCAGACCCCGGCCACAGCAACAGCCGGTGGCGGATCCCAAGCCGGCCGCCTGCCGTTCGAACCCAAGGGCGGGAACAAATGATTCCCGGCCTGGAGCCGGTGGCCTTGAAAGAGCTTCTCGCCCTGGGTCAGCCCAGGGAGTGGGATGTCGATGGCATCCACGATGAACTCTCAAGCCTCACTCCAATTCGGGGACGCGTATGCGCAGAACACCGCGGCAACGTTCTTGAGGTGGAGGGGTCTCTCCAAACCATCATCTGTGTGTGCTGTGATCGCTGCCTGGGAAACTTCAACCAGCAACTCACGGTTAACACTCGCGAACTGATCTGGCTTGGCGCTGAGCCATCGGAGGCGACCAACGCCGATGCCGATCACAACTCTGATAGCGCTGAAGGACTGATGGAAAGCCTGGACCCTAGGGGATGTTTCGAACCCGAACGCTGGGTGTTCGAACAACTAAGCCTGCAGATGTCAGTAGTCAATCGCTGTGGCGATCACTGCCCTGGACCACCGGTGCAGCCCAGCGCAGCAGCACCGCCAAGCGCAACGACATCTGTCAAGGATCCTCGCTGGCAGGCTTTGCGGGATCTTCAGGCTTCCATGGAGTCAACCCCGGACCGACAGCATGACTGAATCATGGAGCCGGCAGCTGGATCTCCTGATCCGATCAGGAACGCCACTGATCTGGATCCGAAGCCATGAGGAGGAGAGGGTTGAAGCCCTCCTGACCCAAGCCAGTCAACGCCTGGGCGACCGCTTGCTGGCGCGATGGGATTTCGTGAGTGGTCTCAGCGGTGCCCTGGGGCAGGAACGGTTGGGAGCGCGGCAGCCAATGGCCGTTCTGCAGTGGTTGAAAGAACGTTCGAGCAACGATCCCACCCTGCTCCTGCTCAAGGATGTGCATCGGTTTTGCGATGACCCAGGCATCGCTCGGATGCTGCGCAATCTGGCCGGTGAGTTGAGGTCCACCCCCCACACCCTGATCCTGAGCTGCGGCCAGTGGACGCCCCCTGCCGACCTCGACGAAGCCCTCACGCTTCTGGATCTGCCCCTCCCTCGCGAGGAGGAATTACGGATCCTTCTGAGCAACATCGCCAGAGCCAGTGGATCCGCCCTCGAGGAGGAGGTGCTGGAAGAACTCACCCATGCCTGCTGCGGGCTGAGTGAAGCCAGAGTGAGACATGTGGCCGCGAAGGCCCTGGCGCAGCGCGGCCGCCTCAGCCTCGACGATCTGGCCGATGTGCTCGAAGAGAAACGCCTGTCACTGGCACGCAGCGAAGTGCTGGAGTTCTGTCGCACCGATGCCACCCCCGCGGATATTGGCGGACTGGAGACCCTGAAGCACTGGCTTGATCAGCGCCATCGCGCCTTCAGCGACGAGGCCCGCCGTTTCGGCCTGCCCTTGCCGCGCGGCGTGCTGCTGGTCGGTCCTCAGGGAACCGGGAAATCACTCACCGCCCGAGCCATTGCCCACAGCTGGTCGATGCCTCTGCTGCGATTGGATGTAGGCCGCCTGTTCTCCGGGCTAGTAGGAGCCAGCGAGGCGCGAACGCGCGACATGATCCTGCGCGCTGAGGCCATGGCGCCCTGCGTGCTGTGGATAGACGAAATCGACAAGGGCTTCGGCCAGGTCGGCGGCAGCGATGGCGGAACCAGTCAGAGGGTTCTGGCCACGGTGCTCACCTGGATGGCGGAGAAGCGCTCCGCCGTATTTGTCGTGGCCACGGCCAACGGTGTGGAGCGACTGCCACCCGAACTGCTGCGCAAGGGGCGCTTTGACGAGATCTTTCTTCTGGACTTGCCATCCAGAGACGAGCGCTGCGGCATCCTCACCCTTCATCTCCAACGCAGACGCCCGCAACTCGATCTGCCCCTGTCCACCGTGGTGGACCGAACCGAGAGCTATTCCGGCGCCGAACTGGAGCAGGTGGTGATCGAAGCGATGCACCTCGCCTTCGCTGAACGCCGGGAACTGAATGAAAGCGACCTGATCAAGGCCGCATCCCAGTTGGTCCCTCTGGCGCGCACCGCCCGGGAACAACTGGAAGCCCTGAAGCAATGGGCCAGTGCAGGCCGAGCCAGACCCGCTTCATTGCGGCGCGTAACGAACCCTGACGCCCCGTAACGAATCCACCGCTGTCGCCAGGACGACTCGGAACGACCTCCTTAGGTTGCCAGCACTACAGACAGTCTGGCCGTGAACCGATCCACTGAACTCACCACCCAGCTTGCAGCCGCCTGTCTTGGCGCTGGAGTGATCACCACCGTTGCTGTGGTTCAAGGCCAGAATCCGATCACAGCCCTGGGCATCACCCTGTTTTCTGCAGTCGCAGCCGTGATGGTCGGCCAGGTTCTCTGAGTCGGCAGAAGCCCTTGGAGGCGGACGCTTAGGCTGCCGGCGCCGCCACTGAAATCCCTGTGCTCGATCAGCGTCTGGTGCGAGAGAACCCTGAGCTGATGGCCAGGGAGCTTGCTCGCCGCGGCTTGACGGTTGATCTAAACAGCCTTCAAGCCCTCGCCCAACAGCAGCGCGACCTCGAGGAGCAACGGAGCGGCCTGCAGGCGGAAGGCAACCGGGTGGGCAAAGAAGTTGGCCTCAAGATCAAGGCAGGGGCTGATCCGAAAGGCGATGAGGTGGCTGAACTCCGTCAGCAGGGCAATGCCATCAAACAGAGAGTGGCCGTTCTGGAAGATGAGGAACGCCAACTGGCCGCCGATCTGAAGAGCCAGCTGCTTACCTTCCCCAATCTCCCCTCACCCGACTGTCCAGACGGCCGGGATGAAAACGACAACATCGAGATCCGCGCCTGGGGTGACCCACGCAGGCAGGAAGGGCTTGAAGAGCATTGGGCGATCGCTGATCGCCTTGGGCTCCTCGACAGTGAGCGCTCGGTGCGCATCGCCCAGAGCCGCTTTGTGACCCTGTTTGGTCAGGGAGCACGCCTCGAGAGGGCCCTGATCAATTTCATGCTGGACCTCCACACCGGCAAGGGCTACCGCGAAGTGCTACCTCCGGTGCTCGTGAACAGCGCCAGTCTCACCGGTTCAGGACAGCTGCCCAAATTCGCCGAGGAAAGCTTCCGTTGCGCAGATGACGATCTCTGGCTCACCCCCACGGCGGAGGTGCCTCTGACCTCACTTCATCGTGATGAGATCATTCCGGCGGATCAACTGCCCCTGCGCTACGTGGCCTACAGCCCGTGTTTCCGGCGGGAAGCTGGCAGCTATGGCCGAGATACCCGGGGACTGATTCGACTGCATCAGTTCAACAAGGTTGAGCTCTACTGGTTTGTGCACCCCGACCATGCCCACGAGGCGCATGCGGCCATCACCGCGGATGCCGAAGCGGTTCTGCAAGCGCTCGAGCTGCCTTACCGCGTGCTGGAACTGTGCACTGGAGATCTCGGATTCTCCGCAGCGCGCACCTACGACCTTGAAGTGTGGCTGGCGGGAGCCGGCGCCTACCGAGAGATTTCCAGCTGCAGCGTCTGCGGTGATTTCCAGGCACGACGCTCGTCCATCCGCACCAAGGACGGCAAGGCCACCCGCCTCGTGCACACCCTCAATGGCAGTGGCCTGGCCATCGGCCGCACCATGGCCGCCCTGCTCGAAAACGGTCAACAGGCCGACGGCAGCGTTCTCTTGCCTCAGGCGCTCATTCCCTACTTCGGTTCTGATCGCCTCCAGCCAGAATGATCCAACTGCGTGAATCCTCATGAACGTTCTGGCCTCACTGCTCGCTCTGGGGCTGCTGATCGTGATTCATGAGGCGGGTCATTTTCTGGCGGCCCGTCTGCAAGGCATCCGCGTCAATGGCTTCTCAGTGGGCTTCGGCCCTGCGGTGCTGAAAACCGAGCGCAATGGCATCACCTACGCCCTGCGGCTACTGCCTCTTGGCGGCTTCGTGTCGTTTCCGGACGACGACGACAACGATCAATCCATTCCTTTGGACGATCCGGATTTGCTGCGAAACCGTCCGATCCCCCAGAGAGTTCTGGTGATCAGTGCCGGGGTGCTGGCGAATTTGCTGCTGGCCTGGCTGGTGCTGGTGGGGCATACAGCCGCTACCGGTGTTCCCGGTGATCCAGCCCCTGGCGTGGTGGTGATGACCGTGCAGGACGGAGCTCCAGCCGATCGGGCCGGGCTCAAGCCAGGGGATCGCATTCTCTCCATCGATTCCCAACCACTCGGCAGCGGCGATCCAGCGGTACGGGCCGCAGTCGACCCCATCCGCCGCAGCCCCGGACAAACGCTTGAGCTGGAGGTCCAGCACGCTGAGGCGGTTCGGATGCTCCGCCTCACACCCGATGATCAGAACGGCACCGGTCGGATCGGAGCCCAGCTTCAGGTGGCGATGGTCGGAGCCACCCGCCCTGTGCGTTCTCCCTTGGAGGCGCTCAGCGCAGGCAGCAGCCAGTTTGCGGGTCTGTTCAGCCGGACGGTGGCCGGGTACGCCGGTCTCCTCACCGATTTCGGCAGCACGGCCCAACAGGTATCCGGCCCTGTGAAGATTGTGGAGATGGGGGCTCAGCTCTCCAGCCAAGGAGGATCCGGACTGGCTCTATTCCTCGCCCTGATCTCGATCAATCTGGGTGTGCTGAACGCCTTGCCACTTCCCTTGCTCGATGGCGGACAGCTTGTGTTCCTGTTGATTGAAGGTGTGCGCGGACGGCCGCTGCCGGAGCGATTCCAACTGGCTGTGATGCAGTCCAGCCTGCTGCTGGTGCTGGGGCTGAGCGTTCTGCTGATCGTGCGCGACACCAGCCAGCTTTCTGTGGTGCGTCAATTGATGGGCCAGTGAGGCGTTAAAGTCACAGATTGAACTGCTCTTTTCCGACCGCTGCATGGCCAAAAAGTCGATGATCGCTCGCGATGCGAAGCGCAAGAAGATGGTTGAGCGCTTCGCCGCTAAGCGGTCGGCCCTGATGGCCGCCTTCGATGCAGCGAAGGATCCCATGGAGCGCCTGGAAATCCATCGGAAGATCCAGGCTCTGCCACGGAACAGTGCGCCCTCCCGGATGAGGAATCGTTGCTGGGCCACCGGCAAACCCCGTGGTGTGTACCGCGATTTCGGGCTCTGCCGCAACCAGCTTCGTGAGCGCGCCCACAAAGGGGAGCTCCCTGGGGTGGTGAAATCCAGCTGGTGATCTCCCCAGGCGGCAACGCCACACTTCAAGAATCCCGGAGGTGAGAAATCACCTCTTTTTTTTGACTATCAGCAGAAAAGCTAAAAGTGATCGTCCAACCGGATGATTTGACGGCTTGATCCTGCTGAATGTCAGAATCAGTCTTGACAGAAAGACATAAGCACAAGTGCAAGGTCAGACACAGTCAATCTCCTTCGACGGTCGGGAGATTCGACTGACAACGGGGCGGTATGCCCCTCAAGCCGGCGGATCCGTGATGATCGAGTGTGGAGACACCTCGGTGTTGGTCACCGCCACCCGATCTTCAGGACGAGAAGGCATCGACTTCCTTCCCCTGATCTGTGATTACGAGGAAAGGCTGTATGCCGCCGGTCGCATCCCCGGCAGCTTCATGCGCCGTGAAGGTCGGCCACCGGAGCGGGCCACGCTGATCAGCCGACTGATCGATCGGCCGATGCGGCCCCTGTTCCCCAGTTGGTTGCGGGACGATCTGCAGATCGTGGCGACCTGCATGTCCCTCGATGAGCGCGTCCCTGCCGACGTGTTGTCGGTGACAGGAGCATCCATGGCCACCCTGCTGGCCGGAATTCCGTTCTATGGGCCGATGGCCGCCGTGCGCGTTGGCCTGCTGGGCGACGACTTTGTGTTGAATCCGAGTTACCGCGAAATCGAACGGGGGGATCTGGACCTGGTGGTTGCCGGCACGCCCGAGGGCATCGTGATGGTGGAGGCGGGTGCCAATCAGCTCCCTGAGCAGGACGTGATCGAAGCAATCGACTTCGGTTATGAAGCCGTTTGCGAACTGATCAAGGCCCAGGAATCAATCCTCAAAGATGCCGGGATTGAGCAGGTGAAACCCGAAGCACCTGATGCAGACACCACGTTGCCGCTGTACCTCGAAAAAGCTTGCAGCAAGTCCATCGGTGAGGTGCTGGGCCAATTCGCACAGAGCAAAGCCGACCGCGACAGCAAACTGGATGCCATCCGCAGCGACACGGCGGAAGCCATTGAAGGACTGAAGGACACCGACCCTGTTCGCCAGTTGGTCTCATCCAACAGCAAGGCGCTGCCCAACAGCTTCAAGGCTCTCACCAAGAAACTGATGCGCCAACAGATCGTCAAGGACGGCAAGCGCGTGGATGGCCGCACCCTCGACGAAGTTCGCCCAATCAGTGCTGCGGCTGGTGTGCTTCCCAAGCGTGTGCATGGATCCGGCCTGTTCCAGCGCGGCCTGACCCAAGTTCTCTCCACAGCCACCCTGGGCACCCCCAGCGATGCCCAGGAGATGGATGATCTGAACCCCAATACAGAAAAGACCTATCTCCACCACTACAACTTCCCTCCTTACTCCGTCGGTGAGACCAAGCCGATGCGCTCACCAGGACGTCGGGAGATCGGCCATGGAGCGCTGGCTGAGCGGGCCATCATCCCTGTCCTTCCTGCCAAGGACACCTTCCCCTATGTGGTGCGGGTGGTGAGCGAGGTGCTCAGTTCCAACGGCTCCACCTCCATGGGCTCCGTCTGTGGCAGCACCTTGGCCCTCATGGATGCGGGCGTTCCTCTGAAGGCGCCTGTCAGTGGGGCAGCCATGGGCCTGATCAAGGAAGGCGATGAAGTGCGCATCCTCACTGACATTCAAGGCATCGAGGATTTCCTCGGCGATATGGATTTCAAGGTGGCTGGCACCGACAAGGGCATCACGGCTCTGCAGATGGATATGAAGATCACCGGCTTGGCGATGAACACCATTGCCGAAGCCATCAACAAGGCCAGACCCGCACGCCTGCACATCCTCGAAAAAATGATGGAGGCGATTGACACGCCTCGCGACGGACTCTCACCTCATGCTCCAAGGCTGCTGAGCTTCCGGATCGACCCAGAGCTGATCGGCACTGTGATCGGCCCCGGAGGCCGCACCATCAAGGGCATCACCGAGCGCACGAACACCAAGATCGATATCGAAGACAGCGGCATCGTGACCATCGCCTCCCATGACGGAGCTGCCGCTGACGAAGCCCAGAAGATCATCGAAGGACTCACCCGCAAGGTGAATGAGGGAGAAGTGTTCAGCGGAGCGATCACACGGATCATTCCGATCGGCGCCTTTGTGGAAATCCTTCCCGGCAAGGAAGGGATGATTCACATCTCCCAGCTTTCCGAGGCCCGAGTGGAGAAGGTGGAGGATGTGGTGAAAGTGGGCGACGAGGTCACCGTGCGCGTGCGCGAGATCGACAACCGCGGTCGCATCAATCTCACCCTGCGTGGTGTTCCCCAGAATGGAGAGGGCACCGAACCCGCGCCAGTTCCGACGCCAGTGGCACCGCTCTCCTGAGGGAGCTCAGGGTCACAGAGAAAAACCTGGATCAATCTCAGCCATCGCCCGTGCCGCCTGTTCTTCAAGGGTGGTATGGGCTTTTCCATGGCTGGCGATCAGGCAACCGGCCTGACGCACATCACCCGTGTTGTACGCAAGAGGCTGGCCATCGGCGTGCGTGAAGGCCCCACCGGCAGCTAGCAGCACCGCTTCCGGAGCCGCCATGTCCCAGTCTTTCGGAGCACTCTTTCCAGAGAGAGAGATGTACACATCAGCCTCCCCGCGCAGGATGGTGGCAACTTTGCAGCCCACGCTGCCGACGGCCATGGAGCCTCCGAGGGGCAACGCCGCGATTAAGCGTTCGAGGCGATCATCCCGATGGCTGCGGCTTGCCACCAGCACCAGGTCAGATGTGCGCTCACTGAAGCGCACGGGGCTGCGCTCAGCTGCACGGTTCTCGCACCAGCTGCCCTGGCCTACAACTCCGAACCAGAGCTCGTCGGCCTCCGGCAGCAGCACCACCCCCAACGCGGGGCGCTCCCCCTGCACCAGCGCCAGATGAACGGCGTATTCGCCGGTGCCTTGCAGAAAATCCTTGGTTCCATCAAGGGGATCGAGGATCCAGAGCCACTCGGCGACCAGGGGCTTGCCCTCGGTCAGCTGTTCCTTCGCGGTCTCCTCGCTGAGCAGAGTCCAGCCGGCATCCGGGAATGCAGCACGTAACCCATCCAGCAGCCATTGATTCACCGCCAGATCAGCTGCAGACACCGGCCCTTCCCCGCCATCGTCCACACTCAACGCCCGAGCAAAGCCATGGGGGGGCTGCTCACCACGGGCATAGGCCCTGAGGATGTCAGCAGCACCCCAGCAGAGCGGACGTAGCGCTTCAAGAAGCTGCTCCTGATTAATACCGGCTGGAAGGCTTGGGACGGTCGGCATCATGGAGAGGGTTGGGTGGGGACCATTGTGAAGCAGCGCGCCGAACCGGACGCCGGAGTGCTCTACGTCGTCGGCACCCCGATCGGAAACCTCGGGGACCTCTCCCCGCGCGCCCGGGCTCTGCTGATCGCGGTGGACACCATCGCCTGTGAAGACACCCGCCACAGCGGCCAGCTGCTCACCAGCCTGGGATCCCAGGCCAGGCGTTGCAGCTTTCATCAGCACAACACCCATACCCGCATCCCCCAGCTCCTGGAGGAACTGGGGGATGGCCGCAGCGTTGCCGTGATCAGCGATGCCGGCCTGCCGGGCATCAGTGACCCAGGGGAAGAGCTGGTGAAGGCGGCTCGACAAGCCGGGCATGCCGTGATCTGCATCCCTGGCCCCTGTGCTGTCACCACCGCCCTGGTGAGCAGTGGCCTCCCCAGCGGTCGCTTCTGCTTCGAGGGGTTCCTTCCCGCCAGGGGCAAGGAGCGCAGCGAGCGCCTTGTAGCCATCGCTGCGGAAGAGCGCACCACGGTGCTGTACGAGGCCCCCCATCGCCTGCTCAAACTGCTGAAGGAGCTTGCTGATCACTGCGGCGGCGACAGGCCGCTGCAGGTGGGACGGGAGCTCACCAAACGGCATGAAGAACAGGTTGGAGCCACGGTGCAAGCGGCCCTAGCTCATTTCGAACGGCACGCCCCCCAAGGAGAGTTCACGTTGGTGCTCGGAGGCGCAAGTGCACCTGAGACGAGAGTGCTCAGCGACGAGCGCTGTTTCGACGAGCTGCGCCGGTTGATCGCCCAAGGCCTCAAGCCCAGCGAGGCGGCCAGGGAGCTAGCGCAAACCAGCGGACGCAGCCGCAGGGATCTTTATGCGCTGCTGCATGAGGCAGAAAACCAGGCAAACTGACGAAGCATTGATGGTTGTCGGCGCCATGCTGATGCGCCTGCGTCTGTTGCTGATCACCATGGGCGGTGGTGTGGCCCTCCTGGTGGTGCTCTGCCTTGGTGCCCAGAATCTCAGCGATCGGTATCGGCTGAATCTCGGCGTTGGAACCAGCGCACCACTCCCTGCGGGTTTCGTGGTGGGAGTCAGCGCTGTGCTGGGGTTGATCGGTGGTGGCAGCCTCACGGCCCTGCTGATGCCGGAATCGCGGCGCTGATTCAGGCGTCGAGGGCGTAAAGCGAACCTTCAACAAGCAGCCGGGTGATGCCGCGGGCCACGAGGTAGCGGGTGGTGATAGCGAAGACCTGGGTATCGGGCACCTTGATCACACGCTGGCTGCGGCCGCATTGGCGTTTCGCCGTGCGCGGGCTTGTGAACAGGCAAAGCGCCTGGTGATCCAGCTCATCAGGACCCGCCACTCCCAACTCAGGAAACTCACTGAGCGGCCGGGGATCCAGCTCAACGGTCTTGTCCACCAGCATGTACACACTGTCTGGGAGCACTCCGGCTTCGAACGGGAGGCAGTGCAACTGCTGGGTATTCACCTGGGGGAGATCGAGCGGAAGTACAGCCACTTCGTGGAACTCCTCACCACCAGCAAACGCCCCCGAAGGCTCCTCCTCAGAGAAATCGTCAGGTTCATCCGCGCCGAAATCATCAGCGTCATCCAGAGCCAGCGCAGACGCACTGTCATCAACGGGCTCATCGGTGGCCTGCGCTGCAACGGCATCCGACTCCACCGGCTCGGAGGACACCGGCTCGGGCTTCACCGCTGAACCGCGAGCCCTGGAGGCCTTGAGGTCGCTGTATTCCTCAGCCGAAAGCAGAGAACGCACCGTACGGCTCACCGTATTGGCACTGCAGCCAAAGGCGTCAGCGAGAGCTGCGCTGCTCTCGCCTTGGCGATAGCGGGTCAGAAGCTCCTGCTTCTGACTGTCGGTGAGCCGGCCAGGAGCCATTACCTACTCTGCACAGCCCTCAACATTAGGCGGCACGGTCGGGATCGGCTGTCAGAATGATCCCGCGAGCTCCCTTAGCTCAGCTGGATAGAGCAACTGCCTTCTAAGCAGTCGGTCGATGGTTCGAATCCATCAGGGGGCGTCAGTTACACAAAAGGATCTCAGGATTTCCGAGGTCCCTTTTTTAATGCGCAAGGGCATCTGCACTCACATTGCGCTCACCCAGCTTTTCCCGGAGACGTACTGCATTCGCACTCACTGACCTGGCAGGGAAGGCAAAGCAGCCCTCATGGGTGCTCCGTTTGCGGGGTGCCTGCCCCATGGGTTGGTCCGTTCGAAATATGCGCGGCAAGATTTTCTGGGCGTGACTTCTGGCGCCGGCGGCGCCAACGCTTCGACCTTGACGCTACCGCTTGCCTGGGCCGCAGACACCGTGTCCGAAGAGGTGCAACTGCTGAAAGCATTCCCCGCTCTAAGAGGGCAATTACAAACTCCACCAATGCTGGCGGGGTGAAGCGTGACTGAAGCCATCAATTGTCACATTAGACACTGCATCCCCTGCCAATTTCGGGTGTAGAAATAATCACTACATTCAACCCAACAGTTGCACTGCTGTACAAGGCAAAACACACTCGTTTCTGGTGCCATTGGGACGTGTTGTGATGCTCCAGGCATTGGGCAGCAGGTTCACGTCAGCTAGGTTCGCATCAGTCAAACATGCGCCGCCCAAGAATCCATTGGATTCATACAGCGAGAGCCTTGATTCCAAACCAAAACAAGCAAATGGCATACGCTAGGTTTACAAACTTGCTTCCGTATCTGGGATTTTTGGCTTCCTTTAGCTCAAGAAGGTGTAAGACCGCCGCCTGCAACATATAAATGCCGACAAGCAAGATCAATGCTCCGAGGGCTTGTGCATCCCATCCTTGGATCAGTCCAACGATTGCTACCACACCCCACGCGAGATTTGCGAAACCAACTTCAAGCTGAAAGTCGTTTCGTTGTCCATAGACCCAGCCCATGCGCACCGCATCACTTCTGTGAAAGACGGCATGCCGAACAAAGGACAACAGGCCTACGCCGCCGACAGCCCACGCTGATATCCATTGAGTAGAAGCGCCAACATCTCCAGAACCAATGGAGTTAAAAGCATTCCAGAATCCAATGCCTCCAACAATCCATGATAGCTGTAATAACACCTTAGAAATTCTTGGGTTGCTCGACAAAGGCATTAGATTTTTGCTTAGACCCTTCCATTGTCACTTATTAACTTTGAGTTGTCACACTTGCTGATGACGCTGTCCCTTGACCAACAAAAACCCCGCCATTACTGACGGGAGTAATGTTTATTTATTGCCAGGTATTGGATGGTATTTAGGCATGATTAGGCATCGGCT
>ERZ802831.24-NODE-24-length-70043-cov-17.8587_pt1 | contig 70043 bp, 84 predicted proteins | sample MGYA00345655_ERZ802831 | MGnify/ENA primary metagenome ERZ802831 (study PRJEB30503, sample SAMEA104212376) | marine metagenome | biome: Westerlies Biome; feature: [SRF] surface water layer (ENVO:00010504) within the epipelagic zone...; material: water (ENVO:00002006)...
AAAGAACTTTCAGAAACAGCGTTACGATGAATTCGCAAGTCTTACGTTAGTGAAAGTTCAAATGGAGATATCCCTGTTCCAACGCCATGAATGAAACTATTGTAAAACCTGTCTTTAGTAGTTGAGTTTGAAAATGAAAAAACTATCCCTCCTGATCTATCTAATTTTCCTATCTCCAAACATAGTGTTGAGTGAGGCAGTCGAAATTTATGCACTTAATCAATTAGACGAATACAGGGGTTATTGCCTCGACATAAAAGGGCACAAACTAAAAGCGAGAACGAACAAAGGACTTCAAGCGCACACTTGTTATTCCTACCAAGGAGAGATTGCCGTGGATCAGGGTTTTGATTCACTTAAACTGTCTCAGAACCAATTCTTCTTGCCTGCATTTGACGTTTGTATGGAAGTAGCATCTGTTTCAACATCAGCGCCCATAAAACTAAGCACATGCAATTCAGGTGCACTTCAGAAATTTGAATGTGATACTAAGGGCAGAGTTCATCCAATAAGTGATAGAAAATTATGCGTTACAATCGCTCAAGGTCAATCTAGGAAAGGCGGGGGTGGATCACCAGTTCATCTAATAAGAAATCTGTCTCTCGAACCCTGCAGCGATACTCTCGGACCTTATCAACTTTGGGGAGCAAGAAAGGTCAACTAGTCACTAATCTTAACGAATGTAATTTTTCAATGTCGTGGATTAGTATCTAAAATCACTCAGACGCAAATGTCTGCAAATTCTTGATCTGTGCAGGACTTCTTTCCATGAATTTCAGATAGAACCTCTCCAACTGATTTACAGACGTTCCAGCATTCTTTGCAAACTCATAGATGTTGATTGCACCACCACTCTTTCTCAATCGTGTTTGCAATGCATAGTGTCTCAGAGAGTAGAAGGAACGTGGGTTTCCGTCCTTGTCGAACTTGAGATTTTCCTGTTCCACAACATGATTGAAAAATCTCTGACCAATTCTGGCAGCAGTTTCTCTATTCTTCATTTTTGGGAGAAAAATGTAGTCATTGGGGGAATTGAAGTCTGGGTTGCATTCCTTCAGTTTCTGGTAAAACTCAACACCATATTCTGTGGATGCACTCAGTCTTCTCCCGGTCTTGCCGTCTACATCTAGTTGAATATGCGGAGGGTTGTCTTTAATCTCTATGTCATCATGTTTAAGTCCAAATGCCTCTGTTCTAGTCGGACGTAAATACGAGTGAACAATCAACAGAGCGAAGTAGTAAAACTCGTCAGAAATTACATTTCCACGGATTGAATCTTGTCGACTTATTGCCTCTTTAGTACCTTTTAAAAACTTCGAGTACTGGTCTTCAGAGAATGAAATTCTTGGGTTGTCTTTGCGTTCAATCTTAGGTGAAGGCGGGATGGTCTGAATTACACCATCGTCATAGGCAAGTCGGAGAACTTTCTTGATGATTATGTTGTGTTTGTTCTTAGATGATGCAGACAAGGGTTTGTCTCGGTTATCATCCAATACATTGAAGTATTCAGTAATATCAGAGGTTCTGATTAGAGAAATATCACGTTTATAAAAGTAATCTATTATGCCGTCATTTTTGCGTTTCAGTAACTTCTCATCATCTGATGCAAACGCAACACTTCTAGTTTTCCCTGCCAATCGTCTTTGTTGATTTATAAGTTTCTCTGCGAAAAAAATAAAAGTCTTTGCCCTTGGAACATCATCTAGAAATTTCTTCTGTTTGAGGTCGGAATACAATTCTTCCGCAACCTCTGCAGCAACTATGCGTGAAGTTTCCTTGGTAGATCTGACAATGTATTTTGCAGTCGAACTATTCCAGATCCGAGCATACCAATATGGAGAGGCACCAACTTTGTAGAGCGAGACCCCTCGTCTGACAGTCTTCTTAGCAGTTTTTGCGAAACGACTTGAATCACTACCCATAGTTAAGAGATTAGTGTCTAACTGTGTCTAAGTTAATTAAAAAGTGCGCGGTATTTAATAAATCGAACAACTATTTGATTTAATTTATAAAATGGTGCCCGGGGGCGGATTTGAACCACCGACACGAGGATTTTCAGTCCACTGCTCTACCCCTGAGCTACCCGGGCATGGGTGAATGACGTACATTCGGGTGGGCGAGTACTAGGGCCTGTGCGCGGCACTGTCCAGAGGTATCGCCTAAAAAAATCAATGTCTTTGTGGTTCGGGGCTGACAGAGGGGTCTTCAGGCAGATCATCCTCATCTGCACCATTGATTGGAACGCTATAGGCACCCGACAACCATTTGGCTAAATCCAGATCAGCGCAGCGCTTGCAGCAGAATGGCCTGTAGGCCTCAATTGGCGGTTTTTGACAGATCGGACAGCTCAAGAGAGGTCGATCTGCAACGGAGACCGGGCGCGTTGACGCTGCAACTCAAAGTGCCCCAATGTTGTCCAACCCACCAAATTGGTATCCACCTGACAGGTGCGGAACGCATTGCGCAGGGCAGTTTCAAACTGACGGCGATCTTTTTTGGCCATCGGTGCCGGGTCCAGCACGATCTGCCCACCAAGCCCGCGCAAACGCAACTGCCGCGGTAGGTCTTTCGCGGCCAAAAGATTAGTTTTTAGACCGGATGCTGGCGAAGTGTCAGCGCCCGTATTAACATCCACAGCCACCAGCGCACGGGTCGCCTCGATATAAACATGCCCCGCCTGAGCAATCGGCACACAGGGATTTTGCAGCGTCTCCACAGCCTCCAGCACAGCATGCTGTTCCAATCCACCAGAACTGGTGTCGACCTCCGCAGGTTCCGACCATTCGCGCCAGGCCAGCGCATGAGGGCCGTCACCCTCTACAAGCGTCTCGGCCGCTCCGGTTTGTTCGGTCAAAATTTGCGTCGCCAGATCTGCCATCGCATTTATATCGTCCGCGATATCGGCACGATCGGCAGTCGCACAGCAAGAGCGCAGTATAAGGCCCATATCGCTTTCGCCCATTTCACTATGGGCGATTCCCATTAATAATTCACGCTGTTCTTCGTCGCGGATACTGCGCGAGATATTTAAGCCCGGCGCGTCAGGGGTCACAATTGCAAATCGGCTTTTAAACAGAATTTTCTGCGTAAGCGGCAGCGCTTTGCCCGGCTCTGCATACGATGTCAACTGCACAAGAATCGATTGTCCCGGTGACAATCCTTTGGCGTGACGCAAAAACCCTGGACCATCAGGTGTTTTGACAAACATGCCACCCATGCCTTTGACAGGTCTGTCGGCAATGGCGCGATAAATCGTACCGGGCCGTGGAGCATCAGTGTCAAACCACAAATCATCAAGTCTTCCATCTACCATTAAGGCAGCAACCTGCTGGCCCTTGTGGTGATCCAGAACGATCAACCGTCCCTTCATGTGAGCTCCTGATACAACGGATATCCTGCTGCCTGCAGCAGGCTTGCGGTTTCGGCCATGGGCAAGCCAACAACCGCGGAAAACGAGCCGCTTATCCAAGGAATAAACGCCGCGGCCTGACCTTGAATTCCATAACCACCAGCCTTGCCTTGCCAATCGTTGCTTTGCAGGTACGCGTTCAATTCCTGATTGCTGAGTGTTTTCATTCGCACCGTTGTCACCACATCGCGCTGCCAGATGTGGTCGCCAGTTGCAACTGCAATGGCGGTGATCACCCGGTGGCGCCGGCCGGAAAGGGCCATCAGAAACCCTGCCGCTTCGCCCATATCTTGCGGCTTTCCAAGAATCCGCCGGCCCAAGGCAACCGTGGTATCCGCACATAAGACAAGTTCGTCGACATCCCTTGGGACCGCCAGCAATTTTTCATAAGCCATTCGTCGGCAATAGGGCCGTGGCAATTCTGCCTTTATGGGCGTTTCATCAATTTCAGGTGGCCGGATTTCATCCGGAAACACCCCAAGCTGCGCCAGCAGTTCACTGCGACGCGGGCTCCCAGATCCGAGGATCAGCCGCAAATTACTTAAAGCGATAGTTGATCCGACCTTTTGTCAGATCATAGGGTGTCATTTCAACCTGCACTTTATCACCGGCCAGAACACGAATGCGGTTCTTGCGCATTTTGCCTGCCGTGTGCGCGATAATTTCATGGCCGTTTTCCAGCTCGACCCGAAACGTCGCATTAGGCAGGAGTTCCTTAACGACACCGGGAAATTCGAGCGTATCTTCCTTGGCCATGCTGTCTCCATTGCTTGTGGCACTGCCCTGCGGCAGAATAAGTGTCTAAATGATGGCTTTCTTAATATTATTCAAGGAAATATTGATCGTAATCATTTATATCTGTCTCCTAGAGCTGTCCAAGCGGGAAACGTGGCGGTCTTTCTGGCAGGTGATCTGCCGCGTGTCCGCGGTGCATTGTCAGACGTTATGGCGCGCGGAAAACGCCCTCAAGGGATCGGGATTGCCTGCGACGGTCCCCACCGTTGGGTCAATTCAGAAATTATCTGATCACGAGATTGACGATAAGCCCGCAGCTGGCTTTCGCGGCTTTCGCCCAGCCCTGTCGGATCCATGATGGGCCAGTACTTGACTTCCAGATGGAAATATCGCGTCAGTTCCAAAGCGCGGCGTTGGCTTGCAGGTGACAGCGACAGGATCAGGTCAAACGACGAAAGGTCATCGCCCCATTGCTCCATCTGGTCAAAACTACGGGATTGATGGCGCGACAACTCGACCCCAATTTCGGCGCAAACCGCAATAGCAAAGCCATCGATTTCTTGATCATTCATCACCCCAACCGACTGCACATAAGTCTCGGCGCCATAGAATTGTTTCATAATACCTTCTGCCATCGGAGAGCGTACTGCGTTGTGATCGCAACAAAACAATACAGATCCGGGCAGTTGTAGGACCATCGTTTAGCCCCCGAAATGCAAAACACAAATAAGCGTGAAAAGCCGTCTCGCTGTATCATGATCAACCGCAGCTTTACCTTCTAGCCGCTCGGCCAGAACGCGCGCACCCTCATTATGAATGCCGCGGCGCGCCATGTCGATTGTTTCGATTTGACTGGGTGGCATGTGTTTGACGGCATCGAAATACGATTCGCAAATTGACCAGTAATCCTTAACCACTTGCCGGAAAGGCGACAGCGACAAGTGAAATTCGGCCGCCTTTACCCTAGTATCGGCAGTGATATCAAACACCAGACGTTTATCACGGATAGACAGATCCAGCCGGTAAGGGCCCGCCACAACATCGCGGTCTTGACGCTTTGGCAGTTCAAAAAGGTTCTTTTCCAACAGATCGAATATCGCCACTTTGCGTTCCTGCTCGATCTCAGGGGTGGGCGGCGGTAAATTGCTGTCGTCAATCTCGATATGGATAATATGGCTCATACAGCCCCCAAGGCTTTGATACTTGCAGTTAAAATTAGCGACTCACCTACAACAGTGCAATGCACGCGTCAAAAGAAAGGCAGATCTGGTATCTGGGTCGCGTGAGCTGTCGCATTTGCAGCCTGTATTTTACCTAACGGTTCAGCTTGGTCAGCCGTGCAGTTACTGACAGGCTATGGGCCTCAAGGCTCTCGGAAAGGGCAAGGCGCTCGGCCGCAGGACCAATCAAACCCAAAGCTGCAGGGGTCATTTTGGTCAGCGTCGTCCGTTTGATAAAATCCATCACTGACAGGCCCGAGCTAAACCGCGCCGAACGGGCCGTTGGTAGCACATGGTTGGGACCACCAACGTAGTCACCAATCGCCTCAGGCGTCCACGCCCCTAAAAAAATCGCCCCCGCATGGGTGATCTGCGCGGCCAGAGCATCTGGGTCTGCAACGCAAAGCTCAAGATGCTCAGGAGCAAGCCTGTCTGACAATTGGGCAGCCACCGTCAATGACGGCACCACGATCACCGCGCCATAGTCGCGCCAACTGGCACTAGCGATGTCTCGCCGTGCCAAAGTTTCCAACCGGGTCTCAACCGCAGCCATAACAGCGCGGCCAAAATCCGCGTTATCCGTGATCAGAATGGATTGGGCGCTTTCGTCATGCTCAGCCTGCGACAGCAGATCCAATGCGATCCAGTCGGGATCATTTTCGGCGTCAGCAATGACTAGGATTTCTGATGGCCCCGCGATCATGTCGATTCCAACTTTTCCAAAAACCCGTCGTTTGGCGGCCGCGACAAAAGCATTGCCGGGCCCGGTGATCTTGTCCACCGGCGCGATGGTTTCGGTGCCATAAGCCAGAGCTGCAATCGCCTGCGCCCCGCCAATGCGGTAAATCTCATCAACACCGGCAATTTTTGCCGCCAACAGGACCAGTGGGTTAACCACGCCATCAGGGGTCGGCACGGTGATCGCCAACCGCGACACGCCGGCGACTTTTGCTGGAATAGCGTTCATCAGCACCGATGACGGATAACTGGCCAGCCCGCCAGGCACATACAGACCGGCGGCGGAAACCGGTGTCCAGCGCCAACCAAGCGTGGCGCCGCTGGCATCAGTCCAGCTGTCATCACCGGGCATCTGGCGCGCATGATAGCTGCGAATTCGGTCTGCCGCTATCTCAAGGGCTGTCCGGTCATCTTCGCTGACCTGTTGGCAATAAGCCTCAATCTCGTCCGGCGAAAATGCCAGCGTGTCCGGTGTCAAATCCAACCGGTCAAATTTAGACGTCAGAGCGAGAACCGCGGCGTCACCATCGCGGCGCACATCGGCAATGATGTCTGCGACCACGGCATCGACATCCGGGCTGTCTTCGCGCTTGGCACCAAGCAGGGCGGTGAAGTCTGCCTCAAAATTGGCGGCGGTCGCGTCGAGAAACTGGGGCATCTGGCGCACTCCTTTTGGGCTTGCATAACGGCCCGTGCTCAGAGCCTCAAGCGTTTACACTGTCGCGCCCTGTTTGGGTCAGCTTTAGCAAACCCAACCCGGTCAACAACAGCGCCACAGCCGTGGCGCAGGGTCGAATGATATTCCAAAATTGCCAGGTCTCGGAGTGGCACTCCGGACCGCGCTGGCCTGCGCCGGGGCCAACGGCGTTTCGATCAACGCAAGGGCTTGATTCAAGGGGACGTTTATGGCCATGGTCAGCGCCATTCCACCAAACCCGTAAATCAGACCTGCCATGGTAAAACCACGCAGCGCGGCGGTTGCCACAGCCAAATGCAAGCAGGGCACTGGCCAGCAAGACCACAGGCGTGGCAAAAAATACCGGCGCATATTCCACATTGCGCACTGAGGCGTTCATCGCCTGCATGGCTGTAATTGCAATATTAGGGTCGATCTGATCCAGACCCCAATGGGTTGGACAAATCCAAGCATAGAAATAACCAAATATCGCACCACATAACAGAAGCGAATGCAGGGATATCAGTGTTGAGAAAATATGCCTTTTAAAACCCACTCTCTAAAAAAATAGGCCTGCTGTCCCACTACAGACGTGAATTCTATCTTGTTAAATCACAAGCAAATAAGCGCAGCTATCTGGGACCTAATGGCCCCTATGGTCAAAATGTTCACCAGCGATCCAACGGCGGCAGGCCCGCCGAACATGCCATAAATACAGCTGAGATATATTACTGCCCGTGATCGGGAACCGTTTTGGACAAGGCCCTATAGGGACGGGTTACATCTTTAAGCCGCACCTCAAGAGCTTCGACTGACAGTTTGATTGCCCCATCCCCCGCAAGCGTTAACAGCACGGTGCCGCCAGCATCCAGTCCGGGGTCAAACTGCAATGACAGCGCCGAGAAAATCATATCTTTGTTCGCACGCTCAATGCCCTGCGACGCGATGCCCAACACATTATCAATGGAAAGCACCGTTTGGACACGCTCGACTGCGTGGCCTGATTGATCTCTCAGGGACCTGTCCTCCCACCGAAACCGATTGATTAAAATCGCAAAACGGCGCTGGCTGGCATCCCAGATCATCTCAGAGGCGGGAAATACAGCATCTTGTATCAATGTCGATACCACCTGCAGATCATCTTGATCCAAGGCCCCAAGGTTCAGCGGGCGCTCGCGGCCATCTTCAAAGGTTGCGTCCTGCGTCATCCGCCCGAGACCCGTTCAATGTTTGCCCCAAGATTGCCAAGTTTTTCCTCAATCCGTTCATAGCCACGATCCAGATGATAGACCCGATTGACCATAGTCTCGCCTTCGGCCGCCAAACCGGCCAGAATCAGCGACACCGAAGCCCGCAAATCGGTCGCCATCACCGGAGCCCCCTTGAGCCGATCGACCCCCGTCACGCGGGCCACGCCACCCTCGACCTCGATATTTGCGCCCATACGCACAAGTTCGGGCGCGTGCATGAAACGGTTTTCAAAAATTGTCTCCTCCAACACACTTGTGCCATTTGCGGTACACATCAAGGCCATGAATTGCGCCTGCAGGTCGGTGGGGTATCCGGGGAATGGTGCGGTTGTAACATCAACGGCTGAAATGTAATCTGCACGCCGCCTGACCGACAGACCACCTTTGGTTTCCCACACGTCGACCCCGGCGGCGTCAAGTTTTTCAACAAAGGCGCCAATCAAATCAAGCCGTCCACCCAATAGTTCAATTTCGCCACCACAGAGCGCGGGCGCAATCATGAACGTCCCCAGTTCGATTCGGTCGACAATCACCTCATGGGTCGCCCCGTGCAATCGATTGACGCCTTCGACGGTAATCTCTGAGGTACCAGCACCGCTGATCTTTGCGCCCATTGCCACCAAACATTTGGCCAGATCCACGGTGTCAGGTTCACGTGCCGCGTTTTTGATCACGGTCGTTCCTTTGGCCAATGTCGCCGCCGTCAGGGCGTTTTCGGTGGCACCGACCGAAACAAACGGAAAGTCAATCACTGCGCCGGTCAGTCCGTTTGGCGCAGTGGCGTGGACATAGCCGCCCTCAAGCTCAATCGTGGCGCCAAGCTTTTCCATCGCCTGCATGTGCAAATCGACCTTGCGGGCGCCAATAGCGCACCCGCCGGGAAGGGACACAATCGCCTCGCCTTCGCGGGCCAATAAAGGCCCCAGCACGTTAAACGAGGCGCGTAATTTACGCACAATTTCATAGTCGGCTTTGCGATTTGTGATTGCACGTGCGCTGAGCGCCATCACGCGACCGTCTTGTAACAAAACAACTTCGCACCCGTGCGATTCGAGTAAACTACTCAGCGTTTTGATATCTGACAAACGCGGCACATTCGTCAATGTCAGAGGTTCATCCGTCAGCAGTGCCGCTGACATCAATTTCAGACAGGTATTTTTAGCGCCAGAGATTTGCACTTTTCCCTGCAGCGGACCGCCGCCGCTGACAACAATCGAATCCATGTAACCTGCCTTTTACTCTTCTTGCTCGTTTTCTTTGCGCGCTTTTGCTTGGGCTTTGCGCTTGGCCATATTGGCTTTGAGCGCCGCCTTAAGGCGGGCGTCGCGGTCCGGCTCTTTGGAAGGCGGTTGTTGTCGTTTCTTCTCGCTCATGCGCGCGTTATATAGCAGATCACAAAACGCGTCCAGATTACGCTTGCACCGTAGAGCAATTACATCTAATCACCGCCTGCGCCTTTATCGTGCATCAGGCTGCAGTAGCTCAGTGGTAGAGCGCGTCATTGGTAATGACGAGGTCGGGAGTTCAATCCTCCCCTGCAGCACCATAAAAAGCCCTGCTATTGTATTTGTCTTTGGTGCGTTATTCACCAGGCGATTTTAATTTTATGGCCTGCCTTCTGCCGCTCTGGGCTCAAGAACACTCAAATAAGCCGACGCATGGCCAATTCAAAAAGACGGCCACAATCCCTTTTTTCTATCAATCCCGCGAAATAGTCCGGCGAAATACAATCTCTAATTCAAATATATTCCAGTGAATTGAAAACGTTATTGACGAACTTGAGAAAGACCGGAGCAGTCGTCGACTTTGACGCAGATTACCGGGAAGACTGCTCAAAAATCGGTTTGCAAGGGGTTTTTTAATTTTTTGTGAACACAGATCCAGAACTGACACGACCCCATTTGAAGATGTGAGCGAGACCTGTCTACATAGTGAGTTTTTGGTATCTCGGTATGCTACTTTCCGGCATTCGAGGACGTTACTCAAATACACTGTGAGGTCTGGCAATGTCGTCATGATGGCAAGATCGTTCGATTAGGGTTCGGGCTTCAGTAAGCGTGCAGAAGAGTTTCCCGGTCAAAAACGCATCTGGAAAGCGGACTTTTAGGCTCTCAAAATACCTCTTCGTTCGGAAAGTAAACTTTCCAAAACAATTTTGGAACTTCGGCATTCTCAAGACAATTCTGGTTTAATTTCGGCAGTTTTTGCGCCGACATCCGAGGACCCATCGCATGTCTTTGCTGACCAATTCATACGAAGCTCGGCATTGGTCATTATTCAGTGCAGATTTAACCAGTACAATTTTTGCGCATTGAATGGCTAAAAAGCTTTTAAAAAAAATGGCAGGGGCATGGAGACTCGAACTCCAGACCTACGGTTTTGGAGACCGTCGCTCTACCAACTGAGCTATACCCCTAGATCCAGTGTGTTGACTACTGCGCCACCGTGGGTAAATCAAGGGGCTATTATATCAAAATACTTGTGAACCCATCCAAGAGCGCAAGGCCACCAGTTTCAGTTTTCCAAAGCAAGCGGCCCGATACATTGGATACTGAGCCATGCTCACCAAATTTAAGGGTAGCTTGATCCGGTAACACGCCCGGTGTCATCGCTCCGCACTCTTTGACACGCCACCAAACCAGCGTTTCTCAACCATCATACTGGTCATCCAACGTTCGACCGACAGCGCAGCATTCCGCGACAGGTTTTCCAATTGTGCGCGCCGGCTCATTGTCAGCCCCGATCCGATCAAGGTTTTTGTCGTTAGCGATTCGATTACCGCGATCTGATGCGGCTTGTCGTTCAACTTCACACCCGCCGCATCATCCCAAATCGTAGCGTTTAAAATAAGGGCCTACTTTGGAGATAACAAAACAGGTATCCCGGGTTTGGCCAGCATAAAGCCATCCACGCTGACCGCGATGAGATATAGCTTGTCGCCCTCATATCGTTCAAACCGTTGGTCCAAAGCCTTTTTCACGGCTGCAATCCACTCATCATCGGAGGCAGGGCGCGACATCGGGCCGGCAACTGGATGCGGGGCCACAACAACGGAATAACCCAGCGAAAAATCTCCTAAGGGGTCGGGTGATTTGGTCAGTTCCGAGGCCCTTTCACAGGCGGTAAAAATGCACAGACAGGCCAGCATAAAAAAATAGCGCAACATCGAATTCCTTTATAAAAATATGTCGTTTCAAGCCCAAAAATATAGCGGGCCTATATCATAATCATCCGTCACACGACGGGCGCGAAAAACCTGAGGGTTCAGGTAAATTTATTATCTCTCGGAAACCCGCGCGGGGCCATGCGACCGGCGCTTGCGCGCTTTGCTCTCCATTCTGACAAATCCAGTTCACTACGGGTGCGCCCCGCCGGATCCAACCAACTCAGTCCCTCGGACACATTAAACGTGATCGCATCCGACAGGCCACCGTCCTTGTACTTTTGCAACCGCACGCCTTTCCCGCGGCCCAATTCTGGCAATTCGGCAAGCTCAAACACCAAGACTTTCCGGTTTTCACCCACCACTGCAACACTGTCTCCCAGCACCGGCTTACAGATCTTGGCCCGCGCATCACCGCGCACATTCAGCACTTGTTTGCCGCTACGGGTCTGGGCCACCACCTCATCCTCGGACACGATAAACCCATCCCCTGCCGAAGAGGCCACAAGTAGTTTACGACCAGGTTTATGGATGAAAATATCAATAATTGCCGCCTCATTGGGCAGATCAACCATCAATCTGAGCGGCTCTCCCATGCCGCGTCCCCCCGGAAGGTTGGCCCCCAGAACGGTATAAAAGCGACCGTTGCTGCCCAGTACCAAAATCCGGTCCGTGGTTTCGGCATGAAAAATCCATTGCGCCCCGTCACCGTCTTTGAACTTCAATTCACGGGTCAGATCAATATGTCCGGTCATCGCACGGATCCAACCCATTTTTGAGCAGACAAGCGTGATCGGTTCGCGGTCGATCATTGCCTCAAGCGGCACCTCTTCAACCACACCAGCTTCGGCAAACTGACTGCGCCGCGCGCCCCCGACATAATCTTTGCCAAAGGTTTTCTTGGTCTCTTTCAACTGTTCGGAAATCTTGCGCCATTGCAAGTCTTCGCCTGCCAAAAGATCCACAAGACCTATGCGCTCTTGGGCCAATGCATCACGTTCACGGATCAATTCCAACTCTTCCAAACGCCGCAAACTGCGCAGCCTCATATTTAGGATGGCCTCAGCCTGAACTTCGCTTAGAAATGGTCCCAACCCATGCGCTGGGCCGGGTGTGACATAGTCGGCCTCGGCCTGCGCTCTAGGATGAGACACGGACCAATCTTCGCGCATCAAAGCTGCTTTCGGCTCTTCATCATAGCGGATGATATCGATCACCCGATCAAGATGTGCAAAGGCAATGATAAAGCCTTCCAATACTTCAAGACGGTGGTCTATCTTATCCATACGGTGCTGGCTGCGACGCAGCAGAACCTCGCGCCGATGATCAAGGAAGGCGCGCAAAACCTCTTTCATACTGCAGACTTTCGGGGTCAGCCCGTCAATCAACACGTTCATATTCAACGAAAACCGCACCTCGAGATCAGAGTTGCGAAACATCATGCCCATTAATACTTCGGGATCGACATTTTTACTGCGCGGTACCAACACCATGCGAATGTCTTCGGCACTCTCGTCGCGTACATCGTCTAGGATTGGCACTTTCTTGGTTTGGATCAACTCGGCAATTTTTTCGATCAGCTTAGATTTTTGCACCTGATAGGGTATCTCGGTGATCACAATTTGCCATTGCCCGCGCCCCAGATCTTCAACCTGCCAAAGACTGCGCAACCGGAAACCACCGCGCCCGGTGCGGTAAGCCTGTGCCATACTCTCGGCACTTTCCACGATCACCCCACCCGTGGGAAAGTCGGGACCCTTCACAAAATTCAGCAAGGTATCATCGCGTGCATCCGGCACTTTAATCAAATGCAAGCAAGCATCGCACAGTTCGGCGATATTATGGGGCGGAATATTGGTTGCCATGCCCACGGCGATCCCGGATGATCCATTGGCCAGCAGATTGGGGAAACGCGCCGGCAGCACCGCCGGCTCGCTCAGCGTGCCATCGTAATTTTCCCGGAAATCCACCGCATCCTCAGCCAACCCCTCAAGCAGGGCTTCTGCAACGGCGGTCATGCGCGCCTCGGTATACCGGCGGGCAGCGGGATTATCGCCGTCAATATTGCCAAAGTTACCCTGCCCGTCGACCAACGGATAGCGGACGTTGAAATCCTGCGCCAAACGCGCCATCGCGTCATAGATCGCCGCATCGCCATGGGGGTGGTAATTGCCCATCACATCGCCACTGATCTTAGCAGATTTGCGAAAGCCCCCCCCAGAGGCCAGACGCAATTCACGCATGGCATAAAGAATCCGACGGTGAACCGGTTTGAGACCATCGCGCGCATCTGGCAAAGCGCGGTGCATGATTGTGCTCAGCGCATAGGTCAGATAACGATCTCCAATCGCACGACGCAGCGGCTCAGAGGTGACAGCAAAGGCTGAAACGGGGGTATCAACAGGTGTGTTCATAGCAGCCGTGATAGACCCACCCCGCGCAGGGGTAAAGCAACTGACTTAAAAAATCAGTGATTTTATTTTATCAAAGGCAGACTGGATGAAAAATTCACCGTCACCAAAGGCAAACAGGCAAAAGGGCAGGCTCTTATGACCTCCAAAAAATCAATCTTGATCACCGGTTGTTCATCAGGCATCGGCTATGACGCCGCCCATGGGCTGGCCGCACGGGGATGGCGGGTATTTGCAACCTGCCGCCAAGAAACTGACTGCGCACGGCTGCGCCAAGAAGGCCTGCAGAGTTTTGTGCTCGATTACGCCGACGAGACCTCAGTAAGCACAGCTCTGGCACAGGTTCTCGACGCAACGGGTGGAACCTTGGATGCCCTTTTCAACAATGGCGCCTATGCGCTACCTGGCGCCGCCGAGGATTTGCCCCGCGCAGGCCTGCGCGAGTTGTTTGAGACCAACGTCTTTGGTTGGCATGATCTGACGCGGCAAGTGATCCCCGTGATGCGGGCCCAAGGGGCGGGGCGGATCGTCAACTGCTCTTCAGTGCTGGGTTTGGTCGTTGCACCCTGGCGCAGCGCCTACAATGCATCAAAATTTGCGATAGAGGGTCTGACCGATACCCTGCGCCTCGAAATGCGCGGTACGGGTATTCACATCGTGCTGATCGAGCCAGGGCCGGTGACGTCTCAGATACGTCAAAACGCCGTGGTGGCCTTTGAGAAGTGGATCGATTGGGAAAATTCGGTCCGCGCAGACGAGTATCGCTCAACACTGATTAAACGCCTGTACGAGAAGCGCGGCAAAGACCGTTTTGAACTTCCGGCTTCGGCAGTGACCCAGAAATTGATCAATGCGCTGGAAAGCCCCAAGCCAAAACCGCGCTATTTTGTCACGACACCGACTTATATAATGTCTGGTTTGAAACGAATTTTACCCACGAAAGCCCTCGATTGGATCTTGGCAAAAGGCTAGACAGATAATAGCTGTTCGCTTTTCGCGTCTGAGCGACTACATGCCAAAGGGGCATAAAAAGGACAATGTCAATGAAAGACGATCCTCTGTTCTATCTTATCGTGCTGGCATTGCTCGGCGTCTTGGGCATTTTGATGTTTGGTATCGGCAGTTTTGGCAAGGGCGGCGAATTTGCTCATAAATATTCTAATAAGATGATGCGATGGCGGATCATTGCGCAGTTTATTGCAGTGGTCTTTATCGTGTTGTTTGTCTGGCTGCGCGGCAATGGAGGATAAGTCATGATTGTGTTGAACAAAATCTACACCAAAACCGGGGATCACGGGGAAACGGCTTTAGGAAACGGCGCGCGGGTTGCCAAACACTCGATGCGTGTCACGGCCTATGGCACTTCGGATGAATTGAACGCGACACTCGGTATGGCGCGACTTCACGCCACCGGCGATATGGACACCATGCTTGAGCGGATTCAAAATGATCTGTTTGATCTGGGTGCTGATATGTGCCGGCCAAATATTGAAAACGACGCAGAGGCAGAATATCCACCCCTGCGGATCATTGACACGCAAGTCAGCCGGCTTGAGAGCGAAATCGACGAAATGAACAGCCGGCTTGACGCGTTACGCAGCTTTATTCTGCCCGGTGGGTCTGCCCTTTCGGCGCATTTACACATCTGCCGTACCGTGGCGCGCCGCGCCGAGCGACTGGCGGTTGAACTTGCGACGATGGAATCAGTGAATCCGGCAGCGGTAAAGTACCTGAATCGCTTGTCAGACTGGTTCTTTGTCGCCGCACGGGCGGCCAATGATGATGGCAAAAACGACGTCCTATGGGTGCCGGGGGCCAACAGGTAACCTGCTGTGAGGCAGCCACCACCCAGACTGACACCAAAAGACACGGCTTAAACCTCGAAACGCGACGTTGTTTCGCGGTCAATTGACGGTTTTTCGCTGTCTTCTAACGGGCAGAGGCTCTATCTAGGGCAAAGAAATTGTCACATGAAGGGCAGATGCCCAAGTTAAACGGAGATATATGCAGATGAAGGTGCTTGTACCTGTCAAACGTGTCATCGACTATAACGTGAAAGTCCGCGTAAAAGCAGACGGTACCGGTGTCGATCTTGCAAATGTAAAAATGTCGATGAACCCTTTTGATGAAATTGCTGTCGAACAGGCAATCCGATTAAAAGAGGCCGGCAAAGCAGACGAAGTGATTGCCGTCTCAGTTGGTGTCAAACAAGCGCAAGAAACCTTGCGGACAGCGCTTGCAATGGGGGCAGACCGCGCAATTTTGGTGGTGGCAACCGATGACGTTCAAAACGATATCGAACCTCTTACAGTGGCAAAAATTCTTAAAGGCATCGTCGATGAAGAAGCGCCAAGTCTGGTGCTTTGCGGCAAACAGGCCATCGATAACGATATGAATGCCACCGGCCAGATGCTGGCTGCATTGCTGGGTTGGTCACAAGCGACTTTTGCCTCCGAGGTCGATATAGATGGCGACAGCGCCACAGTGACCCGTGAGGTTGACGGCGGTCTGCAAACTATCAAAGCGAAAATGCCCGCTGTAATCACCGTTGATTTGCGTTTGAACGAACCGCGCTATGCCTCGCTGCCCAATATCATGAAAGCCAAGCGCAAACCGATGGATGAAAAAACCGCCGCAGATTACGGCGTGGATGTGACGCCAAGGCTGCAGATTGTGAAAACAAGCGAACCTGAAACGAGGGCGGCTGGAATTAAAGTTGGCTCGGTTGATGAGTTGATCGGCAAACTTAAAGAAGCGGGGACAGTCTAATGGCGGTACTTTTAATTGCCGAAATAAACGGTGCAGACTTGGCACTTGATGCAACGTCAAAAGCGCTGACAGCTGCCAAACAAATGGGCGAGGTCACCGTTCTTTGCGCAAGTTCCGGCTGCGCAGATGCCGCACAGGCAGCCGCTAAATTGACCGGGGTTACCAAAGTGCTTTGTGCCGATGATGCGGCTTACGGCAATGGACTGGCCGAACCAATCGCCGATCTGGTACTGTCGTTGGCCGACGACTATGAACATATCGTTGCGCCGGCGACCAATTCGGCAAAAAATATCCTGCCACGTGTGGCAGCGCTGCTGGACGTCATGGTCATCTCGGATATCACTGCGGTGATCGACAACGCCACATTCGAGCGACCTATTTATGCCGGAAATGCACTGCAAACGGTCACATCAAGCGACGCAAAGAAAGTCGTTTCCGCCCGAACAGCAAATTTTGACCTTGCTGGAGAGGATGGCGCGGCCACTGTTGAAACTATCGCCGCTGTGGACAATCCTGGGCTGTCTGAATGGGTTGAAGACAAAGTGGCGGCCTCTGACCGTCCGGAACTAACTTCCGCTGGGGTTGTTGTCTCTGGCGGACGCGGTGTCGGCTCACAAGAAGATTTCAAAATGATCGAACTGCTCGCTGATAAACTGAACGCGGCCGTCGGGGCGTCCCGTGCAGCGGTTGATTCAGGCTATGCACCAAACGACTGGCAGGTTGGTCAGACTGGGAAAGTCGTGGCACCTGATCTGTATGTCGCTGTCGGTATATCCGGTGCGATTCAGCATCTTGCCGGCATGAAGGATTCGAAAGTGATCGTTGCGATCAACAAAGACGAAGAAGCGCCGATTTTTCAGGTTGCTGATTTCGGTCTGGTCGCAGACCTATTCGACGCAGTGCCTGAATTGACCACAAAACTTTAAAGCGGGGATAACCCGGCCAAAGCCCTATACCAGCAAGACTTGCTATGGGCTTTGGCCATCGCGTCGGCAACACTTTTGCAAGTGGGACGACACACCGGACACAAATGACAGGGTGGATTGTCGCTTGGCACACGCAGCCCAGCATGGTCGATGAGTTAGTGCAATAGTGTCTTTGGTCAGCCCCGCCAACGACGTTTGCAAAGCGCCGCCAGCCTGCCTATGCTAAGGCGCAAGAAATCAAAGGATAATGCAATGGAAATCCGATCAATAGGCATCATCGGTGCGGGACAGATGGGCAATGGCATTGCCCATGTCACGGCCTTGGCTGGCTATCGGGTCGTGATGATGGATATATCCCAAGACAGTCTGACCGCCGCTTTATCCCTGATCGAAAAAAATCTTGAACGGCAGGTAAGCAGTGCAAAGATTACGGCCGCTGAAAAAGCCAAGGCACTGGCACAAATTGATACGACCCTCGACATTTCCAAGGTGGGACAAGCCGATCTGGTCATTGAAGCCGCGACAGAAGATGAGACCATCAAACAGTCAATTTTCGATCTGCTTTTGCCGCATTTGCAAGACCATACGATCCTAACCTCGAACACCTCATCGATTTCTATTACCCGTTTGGCCAGCCGCACGGATCGCCCTGAAAAGTTCATGGGATTTCACTTTATGAACCCGGTACCAGTGATGAAACTGGTCGAATTGATCCGTGGCATTGCCACAGACGAGACAACTTACGCAGCTTGCAAACAGGTGGTGGAGCGATTGGGCAAAACTGCAGCCAGCGCTGAAGATTTTCCGGCCTTTATTGTAAATCGTCTGTTGATGCCGATGATTAATGAGGCCGTTTATACACTGTATGAAGGCGTTGGTAACGTGGTGTCAATTGATAGCTCGATGAGATTGGGCGCAAACCACCCAATGGGGCCGTTGGAACTGGCGGATTTTATCGGGCTCGATACCTGCCTTGCGATCATGAATGTGTTGCATGACGGCTTGGCTGATACGAAATACCGGCCCTGTCCTTTGCTGACAAAATACGTCGAAGCGGGTTGGTTGGGGCGCAAATCACAACGCGGGTTTTACGATTATCGCAGCGGGACACCTGTGCCGACCCGATAGGTGGTCACGCGTCGGGATGGTGTCGTAAAGCCAGCGTATGCTCGCGGAGCCACGCCACCAATTTGCGCGGTTTATTACTAAATTCATCTATTTTTTCTTGGGCTATAGCATCACCCACAGTCGGGGCCTGCGGCTTGTTACATGCGTGAATAACCTCGTGCAGCAGCAACCCTTGCCGGACTGTAGCAGAAATTTTACTGGCAATTTGATATGGACGGGAATTTTGTCCGGGAAAATAAACCGGTACGACAATGGCACCGGATTTGGTGATCATTTTAGCAGTAAACGGGTTCCACTCTGCCTCGATTGCCGGCCCAAAATACGTGTCTGCCGAGGCCACAACACCAGAGGGAAACAAAACGATCAGACCATTTTCTTCAAGATGTGTCATCGCAAGTTTACGCATTTCCAGGCTTTTCTTACGGGCATCGATCTCATGGGGAAACGGCACTGGGATCATAAACTCTTCGATCTCTTTAACACCGGTCAAAAGCGTGCGTGTCAAAATTTTATAATCCTGACGGACCCGCCCTATCAATTCGGCCAAAATCATACCATCCACCAAACCATGCGGATGATTGGCTACAATAATCACCGGACCCGTTGGAGGGATTTTATTAATCTGTACCTGCGGGGTTAATAAATCGATCCCCATCAAATCCAAAGCCTGAGCCCAGAACGCCTGACCAAAGGCAGGACCCATACGTTCGAACCGGCGCACCAACCGCAAAAGTGGAATTTTACCGGTCATCCATTCAAGGCTGCGAATAGCAAAAGCTTTCCACGGGTTGGTAAATGTTCCCGCATAAGACAAATGCCGTTTGTCGTACGGGATTGGTGCAACAGCATGAACCTGATCGGACTGTTTCATCTGTACAGGATCGGTCATGATCACCTTTAGCTCTTCACAAATCCGGCGACGACAACCACCATCAGCACTCTTCACCAAACTTGTCAGCAACCAATTGCCCTATTGCATCACCAAGAGCCGCTGCCTCCGGTCCGGAAGTCAGAACCTCAATAGTCGTTCCAATAGGCGCTGCCAACATTAAAAGCCCCATAATCGAATCCCCAGAGGCGCTCAGACCATCTTTGGATATATCCGCGGTTGCATCAAAACCTTCGACAACTTCTACAAGCTTAGCAGACGCGCGCGCGTGCAGACCTTTTTCATTTAGAATCTTCAGTTTATACGAGGGCATAATAATCCTAATCTATAGATATATTTTGGCTATCAATATACTTTCGGCCAGCTTCAAGAGCTTTTTCCACAGCATCTGCCACTGGTTTTGACCGGCTTTTGGTCAATTTAAGCAACATTGGTAGATTGGCCCCATAGATGATTCTCCGGTCCGACGGCGCACAGGCGGTCAGGCTGAGGTTTGAAGGTGAGCTGCCAAACATATCTGTCACGATAATGACACCATCCCCCTCATCCACGTAATCTGCGGCGGCGCAAATTTCTTTTTGCTTATCAGCTCGGTTGTGATCAGGTTCAAATGAAATTGCCCGCAAGCCCGCTTGTGCGCCAAAGACATGCTCGATCGCGGCCAAATATTCTTTGGCCAATCCACCATGTGCAACGATCACTATCCCTATCACGCTAGCCACTCCAACTTACTGTGCTGGCCAATCTGTTTGATCCACAACAGATCCGACATTTTGCTCTATTTCCCGGTGCCTTATTGACACTGCTCCGCCCCATTGTGCAAGGGCCTGTCCCAAACTTGCCGCGACAGCAACCGAACGATGGCGCCCCCCCGTACACCCCAGACCAACGGAAAGATGTGACTTGCCCTCATCCTGATAGGCCGGCAGTAAAAACTGTATCAGTTCAAGGCTGCGCTGGAAAAACTCGCCATAACGCCGATCACTTTGGATATAGGTGGCCACAGGGGCATCTAGGCCACTGAGAGGGCGCAATTCTTGTTTCCAATGCGGATTTTTCAAAAACCGACAGTCCAGCACCATATCGACATCCCGCGGCAGACCCTTTTTATAAGAAAACGACTGCAGAGATAGCGTCAAAGTTACCGGTTCCCCAGTCGCAAACCAACCTGCGATATCTTTCTTAAGGTCGTGGGGAGACAAATCCGAGCTGTCGATAATAAAATCAGCCTGTGCTTTAATCGGAGCCAAAAGCAGTGTCTCGCGCCCAACTCCAAGACTGGGATGATCCTCTGGTGACATTGGGTGCCGGCGACGGGTTTCCGAAAACCGTCGCAGTAAAATATCGGTGCGGCAGTCAAGGTATAAGATTTCAGGCCATACAAGCGAAATTTGCCGCAAACGTCCAAGGAGCGCCGTAAAGGCTGCAACCGAAAAGTCACGGTTGCGCGCATCAATTACCAAAGCCAGCGATTTGTCTAATTGCTGCTCAATCACATTTGGCACGAGACTTAGAGGGATATTATCGATCGTTTCGTAACCCAGATCTTCCAAGGCATTTGTCGCAGTTGTCCTCCCAGCCCCGGAAGGGCCTGTTACCAAAAGCAGACGACGGACATTCTGCGCCATATAGCGTCCTTATCAAACTCGGCACTGCCGAAGGTATTGCAAAATTGCCGCTGGAAAGTAGCGGCTCTCAACCTTGTAAAGTAAGGGCAAAGACTGTGCCAAAATGATAGTCTCCCGTTCAGGTGGCAATCTGGCTGTTTCAAGCATCGACATATCCACCACCAAGGACACCGCGACAGGGCCAACAGATTGCGCAGATAGGATGCCAACGCCCCGCGCCTCAATCAATCCTTTGATTGCAACAGGTGCCGATGCATAGACTTGGCCCTGCTCGAGGGACACAACTGTGCGGTCATCAGATACCAAAACGCCACCAAGCGCCATCATCTCCAAGGCCATGCCACTTTTACCACTGCCAGAATGTCCGGTGAAAACGACAGCTTTGCCAGCGCAGCTGACGGCACTGGCATGAAGAATTGTTTGCTCCATCCCCTGCTTCCTCTAAATTGGCAACCCGACGACAAACCGGGCACCCTGCGACGGCACACTCCTGTCAGCATCAACTGGGCGAATATTCTCGGCCCAAACAACGCCGCGATGAGCCTCGACAATCTGTTTGGAAATAGCAAGACCAAGGCCTGAATGATTGCCAAAGTCGCTGGCAGGTCGGTCAGAATAAAAACGATCAAAAATTTTTACCAACGAGTCATCTGACAGCCCCGGCCCAGTGTCTTCAACCACAATCAACACCCGATTATCGCGCTGACGGGCCCAGAACCGTATGGTCCCGCCAAAACTGCAAAAACTAATCGCATTGGTAATCAAATTGACAAACACTTGTGCCAACCGTTCCTCAAGACCAACAACAGTGATTTTTTCATCGGGAATGTCTGTTACCAATTCAATCCCTTTTTGAGCCGCCTGCTCGGCAAGATATTGCGACAGGGCAGCAATCATGGGCCCCAGCTCAAAGGCTTTTTCTTGTTCTTTGACCAAGTCACTCTCGAGTCGTGAAGCGTTAGAAATATCGCTGAGCAACCGGTCCAATCGGCGCACATCATGGTCTATAACGTCCAGAAGTTCTTGACGCTGCGAACCCGGTTTGGCAATCGCCATAGCGCCAACAGCAGCCCGTAAAGATGCCAGAGGGTTTTTAATTTCATGCGCAACATCTGTGGCAAATCTCTCATTGGCATCAATGCGGTCATACAAGGCGGTGACCATGGCCCGCAACGCGCTGGACAAACGACCGATCTCATCGGGTCGCCCGCTCAAATCCGGTATTTCCATCCACGCTTTTGATCGATTACCCCCTCGGGGTCTCCACGCGTTTCCATCGCTTCTGCCAAAGTGGAAATTGGTGTCGAAATCGTCGAGGCAAGATAAACACTCATAACCATCACTGCAAGAATCGCTATCACAAAAATCTGCAATAATTTTTCCAGATCATTGGCCCGTTGTTGCACCAGATCTGCGGTGTTTTCAGTGACCGCCAAAAGACCAACCACAGACCCATCATGAACAATCGCAGTACTGACAAATGCGCCTGGCCCCTGGTCAGATATAAAATCGCCATGATGGAGCAACCCACCATCTTTTGAGGCCTCAGCGCCAAACGTCATATATTCCTTAAGTGAAAGCGGTTCAGGACGCGGAAGAAAAAACACTTGGTGAAAAAATTCTGACCCCACCTTGAAAAATGATAAAATTGGCGTCGGCTTCCCCCTAGCCGATGCTCCAGAAATTTCAGAAGAGGGTTGCGACCCTTTGGCACCGGACAACCAGATCAAATCAGAAGAATAAAGCCCAACTGTCAGACCTTTACGCAACCTAAGACCTCGCAAAGCATCCAGTAGGACAGCGTCGATCTCTTGCTGGTTAAGACCCGCACTTTGTTCTGAAAATCGCGTTTCAATCACCTCTGCGATGACCTCAGCTTCAGACAGCAATCGCAAGTCACTGGACAATCCAGAGCTAATGTCCGTATCCCATGTCCAAAGAATACAACCAATCAACACACCAAGTGCCGTCAAATTGAACCCAAGGATCCGACGGGCCAGCGGTGATACTTTGCCAATCCAATGACGCTGCCACCGGTCACTGCTGGAATCCATCCGCTCAGTCATCTCGATAGATAGAACTCTTGATCAGCCAATGCATCCGTCCACTGGGCATAGAAAATCCAACCCTAGGCTCGCCACGGGCACCACGACGTATACTGCAAAAATATTTATGCCAAATGATCGGAATAGCGGTACCCGATTCCATACAGTGTCTCGATGCAGGAAAATTGAGAATCGACAGCACGCATTTTCTTGCGCAGCCGCTTGATATGACTGTCTATCGTTCGATCATCAACATAGATTTGATCATCATAGGCCACATCCATCAATTGATCGCGGCTTTTTACAAAACCGGGCCGTTGCGCCAAAGCCTGGAGTAAAACAAACTCTGTGACTGTCAGTGAGATTTCGCTGTCTTTCCAAGTTACAGCGTGGCGCATCGGATCCATTGTCAACGCCCCTCTCTCTAACAGATGCCGCCCTTTTTCACCTACCACAAGGCTGTCGGAAAACTGCGCCTGACGGCGTAATAGCGCCCGAATACGCGCGACCAAAAGACGTTGAGAAAAGGGTTTTTTGATATAGTCATCCGCGCCCATACGCAGGCCAAGAACCTCATCTATTTCATCATCTTTCGATGTGAGAAAGATCACTGGGCTCGAGATTTTCGGTCGCATTTTTTGCAGCAGATCCATCCCATCCATTCTGGGCATTTTGATATCCAACACAACGATATCGGGCTGTTTTCGATAAAACGCTTCCAGCGCACTCTGCCCGTCGCTGTAGGTGTCAATCTCAAATCCTTCGCCCTCCAAAGTCATTTTGACGGAGGTTAAAATATTACGATCGTCATCTACCAACGCGATTATAGCCATATGATATAATATCCCACTAAGAAATATTAAAAAGTTACTTTTGTATGTATCATCTCTTAGATCATATTCAATCCTCAACTGCGAATCATATTTCAATTTCCATGAACAATTTTGCAGTTTTATCACTAAAAAATTAAATCTCACCCATTCTTGACGCGTAAAAGAAACCTCAGCCAAGTTAATTACATTTGGTTGCGCTAACGGTGTGAATGTGCCCTGTTCATCCGTCAAAAACACATGTTATCAACTTTCAAAGATTGGGTTAGGGTCTGCGCTTGAGCCTGATTTTGCGACAGAAAAGACCAAGTCAGCAGGAGCGAGCAGATGGCAATTGGACGGGTGAACCCAAAGTTTACACTAGAGGCACAGGGCCTCAACAGTCTTGGGAAAATACACTATAACCTGCCAGAGCCTGCCCTGGTAGAACTGGCAATCAAGCGCGGAGAAGCCGAGTTGGGTCAGGGTGGGACCGTGCTGGTCTCGACCGGAAAATTCACTGGTCGCTCGCCAAAAGACAAGCATGTTGTTGTAACACCCGATATCAACGACACCATTTGGTGGGACAATAACGCCAAGATGTCACAAGACGGTTTTCAAAGACTGAAGGATGATTTGTTTGAGCATATGAAAGGCCGCGAATATAGCGTGCAAGATCTCGTGGCCGGGGCAGACGCACAGCATGCGATCAACATGCGGATGATCACCGAATTGGCGTGGCACGGTCTGTTCATCCGTCACCTTTTGCGCCGCCCAGACGCCGAAGACCTAGAAGAGTTCATCGCCGATTACACAGTGATCAACTGCCCAAGTTTCAAAGCTGACCCCAAGCGGCATGATTGTCGCAGCGAAACCGTAATTGCGATGAACTTTGCCGAAAAAATGATCCTAATCGGAGGAACAGAATATGCCGGCGAAAATAAAAAATGCGTCTTTACGTTACTGAATTATCTATTGCCAGAGGCCGGGATCATGCCGATGCACTGCTCGGCCAATCACGCCACAGACAACCCGGTAGACACTGCGATCTTCTTTGGCCTCAGTGGCACAGGAAAAACAACACTCTCGGCCGATCCAGCGCGCACGTTGATCGGCGATGACGAACATGGCTGGTCAGAGCGGGGCACGTTCAATTTTGAAGGCGGATGTTATGCCAAAACCATCAACCTCAACCCCGAGGCAGAACCCGAAATCTATGCGACCACCAAAAAGTTTGCCACCGTGATTGAAAACATGGTGTTCGATCCGGTAACAAAAGAGCTGGATTTCAAAGATGATAAGCTAACCGCGAATATGCGATGCGCCTATCCCATGCACTATATTTCAAACGCATCTGAAAACGCGATGGGTGGACACCCAAAAAATATTATCATGCTGACCTGCGATGCTTTTGGGGTTTTGCCACCAATCGCCCGACTAACACCCGCCCAAGCCATGTATCACTTTTTGTCCGGCTTTACTTCGAAAATTGCCGGTACCGAGCGCGGTATCACAGAACCCGAGCCAACCTTTTCAACCTGTTTTGGTGCGCCATTTATGCCCCGGCGCCCGGAAATCTATGGTAATTTATTGCGGGATAAGATCAGCGCCCATGGCGCGACCTGTTGGTTGGTGAACACTGGCTGGACCGGAGGTCCCTATGGGACTGGATCCCGGATGCCCATCCGGGCCACCCGTGCCCTGCTCACTGCGGCATTAGATGGATCTCTGTCTAAAGTAGAGTTTCGCAAGGACGAAAACTTCGGCTTTGAGGTGCCTGTGACCGCCCCCGGAGTAGCAGAGGTTTTGCTATCGCCGCGTCGCACTTGGGATGACAGCGGCAAGTATGACATTCAGGCCACCAAGCTGGTGAAAATGTTCGCCGATAACTTTGCCCAGTATCTACCGTATATTAAAGACGATGTAAAAGCGGCTGCAATCTGATTTGGCAGACATAAACAGTCATAAAACACTTTTTTAAACCACTGTCGCCAGACTTGCAGCGACAGTGGAGTGAGACGGACCCGCGCCTCGATGTTCAGAGAGGTCTAGATCTGACAGGGGCGTCAAGAACAGCGGTCACTGGTTAATGTGCCTGCCGCTCAATACCAAAGGATAGCAACCGGTATTTCGCGATACCCGCTTGGGGCTTGTGCTCAAGCAACCAAATCGACCAGAGGTATAGTCATCATAAACTGAAGATCATCGCGCGCCATCCAAACCATAAACCCTTCAAGGGCTCGGTCTTTATTATGCAACCGCCACCGGATGCTGGCAGGTTCGCTATGCATATATCCTAACCGTTCTGCTAAGCCTTTGAAAATAACAGGTCGAGCCACAAACCCGAAAACATAATCCGGTGACAACTGCTTGACACAGATTAAAAATGCAAAACGGCCAAGCACAGCGCTCAACCCAGACCCTCGGTACGCCCCGAGGCGATCATCCATCCATAACTCACCGTGGTAACACACCGTGCCGCAAATTTTCTGTGCTCCGGGCCCGGCCCGATAGCGCGAGGCTGCCAGATCGATGTCAGGACCGACGGGCGTAAAGCCGCGAAAAGATTCGCACAAATGATCTGCTAAACTAAATGATTTTAAATCTAGAACACGCATCGCCTGAGTATGAATTACCGCACCATCAGGCCCTTTAGCAATCAACCAAAATGCATTTTTTGCATTTAATTGATGAATATTAGGGTCAAAAGGTGGCCCTAACGGTTGTTGCGGCCGGTGCTCAAGAAGCAACCGCCGGTATTTATTAAAGTCTGAGCCGATTTCAATTGTGATATCAAACTGGTTAAAAATTTGCATCGCAGTCGCAAAAATCTGTTCGCCGTTATTAAAGCCCTGAATGGTCATGATGTCTCCCAAATCATTGAGTTTAAAATACAGTGTCTTGAATAAATGCCAGTGTATCACAAACTGTGCTTTGGAATTAAGTTTGAGTTATCATTTTTTTTACATTTTCTGGTAGGCCTTTAATATCAATAGCTTTGGTCTGGTGCACAATCGACAGCAAAGCAAAACTGTTGTCGGGAAACCGCGCGCCCATAAGCAAACGATCATAACAGGCCAGATGCAAATCGCCATCTCGGCCCTGAGTTATCTGCGTAACAATGTGGTCATATCGCAAGCCGTGGTTGATAAAAATAGCATCAAAAGGTTGCCGCAAAAGTGAGGGAAACCCCCCTCCTCCCGGTAAACTGGACAAAGAGCGCCCAACCGTGCTGAGGGCCCATTCTTTACCAAACCAATCCGAATACACCGAAAGTTGCCCGACCTCTGTGCAAAGCCAATCCTGCTCATGCCGACGAAAAATCATTGTATAGGGTCGTATCTTTTCAAAGGCTGAGTGTTCGATCTGACCTTCTGCCAACGTCCAGCTTTGCAAAGCTGACTTCAACAAATCAGATTTGCTCTGCCACAGAGTGCTGATCGGGTGTTCCTGTAGGAAATAAAAATGATCATCGGGATCCTTGCCAGTGATATTAATAGATACCAACCTGTCTTTATGGCTCAAACTACGACCAAGCCACGCCTCTCCGAAGGATAAAATTTCCTCCGCTCCCTGCAACGAGGCACGGCCTGCTGCGGTTAGCCGGTACTGACGGTCCTCAACAGAGAACAGTTTCTCGCCCCGAGCCTCTTCCAGCAAATAAATATGACGCCGCACTGTCTGACGCGTACTTCCCAGCTCACGCACCGCTTTTGACAGGTTCAACGTCCGCGCAAGCGTCGAAAATGATCGTAAAAGCTCAAACAAAATTGACTGGCACTGGATCTTTTTCATAGTGATTAATTTTCCTTGTGTGAAAAGAACCGGCGCGTAAACTTCGCAAACTCGTATACTGATAAACCACATATCATCGAGGTTGGTAAAAACTTAATACCTGATGATAAAAGTATCACTCTAGCATGGATGATAATTAACTCATATGCAACTATTTGTAACTAATTGATCGATATTTGGAATCAGATATTCCCGTAAAGGTAGCAATTTAGGAATATTATATGTCTCACCCTGTCGATATTCATGTTGGACAACAATTAAAACGCATGCGCATCTTACGAAACCTGACGCAGACCGACGTCGCGCAAGGTTTGAAAATTTCTTTCCAGCAAGTCCAAAAATACGAACTTGGCCGCAATAGAATTTCAGCGAGCCGCCTGTTCGAATTGTCGCACATACTGAATGTTCCGCCCGCCTTTTTCTTTGAGGGGCTGGAAAATTCGCCAAACGAAAGCGAACGCGCCCTTGATGACGAAGCAACCAAAATTGCCTCGATGTTCACGCGCATTGAGGATGCACGACTGCGCACCCAAATCCGGACATTTATAAATGAGCTGGCCAGCACTGCACCAAAAATAGTCTAAATAACACCACAAGTTCTTTTGAGTGATCAACCACCCATCCCTCGGCGTAACAGGTTGAGTCCGGCCACCAAGAGAATACATAGAGTCAACCTGCGGAAGGTGGCCTGATTGATATGGCCCTGAAATTTATCGCCGACCCAAAACCCCAAGAGGGTCGGTGCAACAAGCAGCGCAGAAACGGTCAAAACCTGACTGTGCAATACGCCCGAACCAAGATGTGCCACAATCAAAGCGACAGCGCCTAACCCGTATATCACGCCCTGTATTCGAATTTTATCGGCTTTTGGAAGTGCAATCGCGGTCAGATACATAACCGTTGGCGGCCCCCAAATACCGGAAACGCCGCCAATCAGACCGGCGATCCCCCCCATCAGTATGTCTTTTTCACGGCTGCGCTCAACTTGGAAAACATCAATTTTGATCAGCTGCCAAAAAGCAAAAAATGTGACCGGAAAGCCAAGCAGAAGAAACAACATTTCAGGCGACAACATCAAGACAAACTGGGCGCTTGCCATCAGGCAAACCCCTCCCGAAATCAGGAACATGCGAAACTGTTTCACAGTTGCAAGTGCCAGAGCAAAGCCGTGGCGCAATGCCTGCAACCCGTTGGCGATAAAAGCGGGGATAATCAAAGCGCCCAATGCGGTCTCAGGCGGCATCACAATGCTTAAACCGGAAATAAAAATCATCGGTAAAGCAAACCCAACGATGCCTTTGACGAGGCCAGCCACCATAGCGACACAGAAAGCCACCGTCCAAGTAAACAAATCAAATTCTAATGGCGTCATGGCTTCGGGTAACACAAACGATCACGGCTGGCCAAATAATTTATTCACGCAACTTTTGTAATAAATTTGCACTATTTCTGGTATCTATATTGCGCTGCAACTGCGAAGGGATTATATTGTTGGTTCTGGTGAAGGAGAGTAAAGACATGGCTCATGATGGACAAGATATGACCTTTGAAGATTCAGCGATTCTGCCCGGCGCGCTGCAACTGACTTCTGCAGCCTTATCGCCATGTGCCTCTCTTCTCGAGTCTGCAACCTCATATGTCCGGACGCTTGTCACCTCGGACGGGCACATCTCGTCTCAGCTCATCGAACAACACCAAACTGCAACCCATGGGTTGGCCTGGTTGGCAACTTACGTCGAGGCCCTGCAGCAGATGCAACGATGGGCGACCGCCCTGCAAACCGAAGAGAAATTTGGCGAGGTAGAACAGCTACTTTTACAAATCGCATTTGGTGAATATCTCGGACAGATCCTAGGCGGCATTCCAATCAGCCAAAGCGAAATTTTACGACTGCAAGATATCGTTCCGTCGCAGCGAGATATCGACAGGATGCGAACGCCAGAAATTATAGCGCTAACCCGGTCGGGCAACTCGCAAGCCGCGCGAACCCGTTTGGTTGCCTTAATGCAAGAACAATCGGCCAATATCACCACCGGTGCCTGTGGTCTTGACGATGAGCTCGAAATGATTCGGGAACAGTTTTACCGCTATGCCGCCGAGCGGGTTGAGCCCTATGCCCATGAATGGCACCTCAAGGACGAGTTGATCCCGATGGAAATCATCCAAGAGCTGGCTGAAATGGGCGTATTTGGGTTAACCATTCCAGAAGAATTTGGCGGGTATGGCCTGTCAAAAGCCTCGATGGCCGTGGTGTCTGAGGAACTGTCGCGCGGCTATATTGGCGTGGGGTCGCTGGCGACCCGTTCCGAAATCGCCGCAGAGTTGATTATATGTGGCGGCACCCAGACACAAAAGCAAACCTGGCTGCCCAAACTCGCAAGTGCTGAAATTTTGCCAACTGCGGTGTTTACCGAGCCCAATACCGGATCGGATTTGGGCGCTTTGCGGACCCGCGCCACCAAAGACGGCGATGATTACCGCATCACGGGCAATAAAACTTGGATCACCCACGCGGCCCGCACCCATGTTATGACCCTTTTGGCGCGCACCAACCCCGACAGCACCGACCATCGCGGCCTGTCGATGTTTCTGGCCGAAAAAAACCCCGGCACCGACACGGTGCCCTTCCCCACAACCGGAATGACCGGCGGTGAAATAGAAGTGTTGGGATATCGCGGGATGAAGGAATATGAGTTGGCCTTCGACAATTTCCATGTCAAAGGCGAAAACCTGCTGGGTGGAGAAGAGGGCAAAGGGTTTAAGCAGTTGATGCAGACCTTCGAATCTGCGCGTATCCAAACCGCCGCCCGCGCCGTTGGTGTGGCCCAATGCGCGCTGGATTTGGGCATGCAATACGCCAAAGACCGCAAACAATTTGGCAAGTCCTTGATTGATTTCCCCCGAGTCTCGGGAAAACTGGCCATGATGGCCGTTGAAATCATGCTTGCCCGGCAACTGACTTATTTCAGCGCCTTTGAAAAAGACAACGACCGTCGCTGCGACATGGAGGCGGGCATGGCAAAACTGCTTGGCGCGCGTACCGCGTGGTCGGCTGCCGACAACAGTTTGCAAATCCATGGCGGCAATGGCTTTGCGCTGGAATATAAAATCAGCCGGGTGCTGTGTGATGCCCGCATTCTCAATATCTTTGAAGGCGCCGCCGAAATTCAGGCGCAGGTCATCGCGCGCCGTTTACTCGGATAGAGCAGCACCCTGAAATTACGGCAGGTTCAGCCGCGGCGACAGGGCCCGCGAGTCGGTAATCAGCTCGATAATCGCTGGCAGATTACTGGTGCGAGCGCGCTCAAAAGCGGCTGGAAAGTCGTCAGTTTGGCGCACTACCTCGCCATGCCCGCCATAACTTTGGGCGAGGGCTGCAAACTGAGGATTATGCATCACAGTTCCCGAAACCCGGCCGGGATAATGCTGTTCCTGATGCATGCGAATTGTGCCGTAAATGCCATTATTGGAAATGATCACCACAATATTTGCGCCATATTGCGCTGCCGTCCCAAATTCCTGCATGGTCATCTGGAAACACCCATCTCCCGCGAAACAAATCACCTCACGATTGCGATGGTTCAGTTTCGCCGCCACGGCCGCCGGCAAACCATACCCCATTGACCCGCTGGTGGGCGCAAGCTGGCTCCCATAGGTTTTATAATCGAAATAGCGATGCAGCCAGGCCGCATAATTACCAGCGCCATTGGTCAAAATCGCTGTCTTGGGCAAAACTTCGTTCACATGGCCAATGATCTGTTCCATTTTGACAGCGCCAACGCTGTGCTGTGGTGCACTCCAGGCGCGATAGGCTTGATGAAAACCTTGCCGCCAGGTGCTATCACACAGCGGGGTGTCAGGTTCCAACTCTGCCAGCGCGCGCACCATATCAATTGGCGAACAGGCAACAGCCTGATCTGCACGATAAATACGACCCAATTCGGTCGCGTCGGGATAGACATGTATCAGCCGCTGGTGTGGATTTGGGATATCAAAAAGACTATAGCCACTGCTGGTGATCTCACCCAAACGGGTGCCCAGCGCCAGAATGACGTCTGCCTGCTTTACTTTAGCCGCCAAGGCCGGGTTGATTCCTATACCGACATCGCCCGCGTAATGCGAATGCTGGTTATCAAAGTAATCCTGACGCCGAAACGCCGTCCCGACCGGCAGCTCAAATCGGGTGGCAAACCGCGCCAAATCTGCGGCAGCTTGCGCTGACCACACTCCGCCCCCGACAATCACCAAGGGTTTCTCGGCAGCCTGCAACCGCGCGGCAATCTCAACCGCAGCCACGCCAGATGCCGCGGGCACCGCCCCGCGAGCTTTTGGCGCGTCACCAACCTCTGACACAGCCGAGAGCATATCTTCGGGAAGCGCCAGAACCACCGGCCCAGGCCGCCCCGACTGGGCGATGTGAAACGCGCGCGAGACATATTCCACAATCCGGTCCGTACGATCAATCTGCGCCACCCATTTCGCAATGGATCCAAACATCTGCCCGTAATCAATCTCTTGAAATGCCTCACGGTCCTTTTGATCACTGGCCACTTGGCCAATAAAAAGAATCATCGGCGTGCTATCTTGCGAGGCCACATGTACACCAGCCGAAGCATTCGTCGCACCGGGCCCCCGGGTCACAAAAGCGATACCCGGCGCGCCGGTCAGTTTACCATGCGCCTCGGCCATCATCGCAACCCCGCCTTCCTGACGGCCGATCACTGTGTCAATGCCGCTGTCATATAGCCCATCTAACGCCGCTAGATAGCTCTCGCCAGGTACACAAAATACCCGTTCAACGCCTTGAATTTTTAATTGATCAATTAAAATCTGGCCACCGTGACGCATCAGAGCCTCCGTTTAAAGCAATGCCGCAATCCGGCCGTATTGGTCACAAACATCGCATAATACCCGTTACAATGCCAAGCTCAAGCGTAAGCCCTGCAACGGTCTAACTTGCGCAACAGACTGTTTATCTTTATGCAATTACCATGTTTAAACAATATTTTTCTTTGCTATATTTTCTCACTTTTGCTGCCTGTAGCGTCACCCAAAATAATATCCAAAACGAACCGGGTAACAGCACTCAGAGCAGCCATATCACCATTTCAAAGGCTGATCCAAACACCGCCTATCTGGGCAAGTGGCAGCTTTTAAAATTGGACGGCGCACCCTTTGTCGCGACCCCAGTGCTGCAAAGAAAACAGCCGAATAACCCCGCTGCAATGTCGCCGGTCGCGGCCTCGGCTTCAATTCAATTCAGCCCCGATGGTCACTTCCGTGCCACAGCCGGGTGCAACCGATTGTTTGGCCGCCAAGAGCGGGTGTATCCAGATTTCAAACTTGGCCCCATCGGATCCACCAGAATGGGATGCGCCACGTCAGCCGAACAGGTATTTACCAGCGCTTTAGCGACAATGACCAAAGCACGACGAGAAGATAAACAGTTGATTTTGTCGAACAATGCGGGACGAGAGATGCTGTTTAGTCGCTATTGATACGCCGAGACAACTGGTTGAGAAACCGCGCCCGCGCCCCGGGTACCGGTTTGTGAAGCATGTCTTCGGCCAAATGATGATGCAGAAAATGCCCGGTTGTATCCAACGCCAGCGCCACCTCTGCATCCGTTGCATCGCCGCGCCCCAACATACACGGTGGCAGCGGCAGCAAACGGCTGGCCCAATCTCCTGCCCCAACCTTTGATACCGCACGGCCACTGCGCGGTGATACATAGACCAAGTCATGATCCGACCCAGTGGCGGCACACGCGCTGAGATCCAGCCCAAAACCCAAAGAGTCGAGCAATTGCATTTCCCAATGTAGATAGGCCAAGGGCCAGAGATCCGATTGGCCAAGCAAATCCAGCAATTGTGCGCTGCGGTGATAGAGCGTTCGATGCGTTTCACGCTCGGCCAAACAAAACGACAGCAAGGCAGTGACCGCGTTCAGCCCAGCCAGTGCCAACCGGTCAGACATCGATTGTGCCGCCCGACTTCGGACAGGTTCAACCGTGAAGCTGCCCATATGATCCTCTAGGCGCGCCCGCCAAGCAAGATCCAACTGGGCACCGGGTTGTAAAATAGGGGCGAGTTTGCGCCCAGAGCCACCGCGCACCACACCGAGATGGCGGCCATATTCAGGCGTAAATACTTCTATGATCGCCGCACTTTCCCCATGCGGCCGCGCGCTGAGCAAAACACCTTGATCGCGCCACTCCATCCCCGCCCCTAATCTGCCAGTCCTGGCTCATCCAGCAAATGCCGACCGCTCCGGTCTTCAACCTCGATCACCCAAAGATCGGGATCAAACCCGCGTTGTCTGGCAACGGCCATGTCGACCTCAGTCTCAGCGCCGGAGGCAAAATCAACCCATTTACGCGCGCCGCTACTCATATCAAACGATCGTTGGTAGGCCACTGCTTGGCCGTCCAGAGTGTTCAGCTTGATCACCACCGCACCTGCCGTAAGATCACCTTTCGCCACAACAAATGCTGGAATTTCCACCATGCGCAAACGGTTTAAATAGGCATGGACCCAAAACTCGGCAGTCAGGCGCGCCATCACAGATCACCGTCAGAACAGCCTGTTATCTCAGCCATTTCCATCCTTGAAATCCAGACCCATCTCGGTATAACGCGCCGCCTCATCAAGCCATTTTTCGCGAACTTTGACCTTGCAAAACAAATGAACACGTCGGCCCATGAATTCCTCAAGTTCCTCGCGTGCTGCTTTAGAAATCGCCTTGATGGTTTCACCACCATTGCCCAGCACGATACCTTTGTGACCGTCGCGCACCACATAAATAATCTGATCAATGCGGGCAGAACCGTCTTTACGCTCCTGCCAGTTCTCAGTCTCGACTGTCATTTGATAGGGCAGCTCTTGATGCAGCCGCAGGGTCAATTTCTCGCGTGTCATTTCGGCAGCAATCATCCGCAACGGCAGATCGGCAATCTGGTCTTCAGGATAGAGCCATGGTCCCTCGGGCAGACCCCCGGCCAGCCAGCTGCGTAACATAGGCACACCGTGGCCCTTTTCCGCTGACACCATAAAAGTCTCAACAAACGGGAACCGAGCATTCAGGGTTTGGCTCAGACCGAGTAATGTCTCAGATTTGACCCGATCAATCTTGTTGATCGCCAGTGCAATTGTCCGCCCTTGCGACATCTCGGTGAGCGTCTCAAGGATTTTCTCTACCCCCTCAGTCAGGCCACGATTGGCCTCAACCAGCAACACGATCATATCCGCGTCCAGCGCACCACCCCAAGCGGCGGCCACCATCGCACGGTCAAGCCGTCGGCGGGGTTTAAACAGACCCGGAGTATCGACAAAAACAATCTGGGTCTCGCCGTCAATCGCCACACCGCGGATGCGGGCGCGGGTGGTTTGCACTTTGTGGGTTACAATAGACACCTTGGCGCCAACCATCTGGTTCAGCAATGTGGACTTGCCGGCGTTAGGCTCCCCGATTAATGCAACAAACCCTGCCCGTGTCATGTGGCCTCCAATTTTGCCAAAAGCTGCATGGCCGCATTTTGTTCGGCCTGACGTTTTGATCCTGCAGTCGCATCTTGAGTGGCACCGTTTTCAAGCTGCGCCGAAATTGTAAACATCGGTGCATGATCGGGACCGGAGCGGCCCACCACAACATAGAGCGGCGGTGGAAAACCACGCGCCTGCGCCCATTCCTGCAAAGCAGTTTTCGCGTCACGTGCATCCTCTTCGACAGACGCAATATGATTGGACCAGATGCGCAAAACAAGCAGTTTTGCCGCAGCGAACCCCCCATCAAGGTACACCGCAGCAATTACCGCCTCCAGTGCATCGCCAAGCAGCGCCTGCTTGCGCCGTCCGCCCGACATCATTTCGGACCGTCCAAGTTTCAAAACCTTACCCAAGTCCAGAGAGATCGCAATCTCAGCACAGGTCTCTTTGCGCACCAAGGCATTAAAACGCGGTGCCAGCTTGCCTTCGCTTGCGGAGGTATCCTCTTCAAGCAGAGCCTCGGCCATCACCAGCCCCAGCACCCGGTCCCCCAAAAACTCCAACCGCTGGTTATCCGAGCGCGTCGCAGACGAGATCGAGGCGTGCGTGACCGCCTCACTCAGCAATTCTGGCCGTTTAAAATCATAGCCCAGCCGGCTTTGAAAAACCGCAAGATCTCCAGACAGTTTCAAATGACGCTCTTAAAGAAACGATCGCTGCGCCAGGTCCAGAAAAACAACATTGAGCGACCGGCCGACGAAAACAAAATGCGATCCGCGCGCCCAATCAGATTTTCAAACGGCACAAACCCGACGCCACCGGCTTGCTGGCGGCGTCGACTGTCGGTCGAGTTATCGCGATTGTCTCCCATAAAAAAGTAATGTCCCGCGGGCACGGTAAAGGCCGGAGTGTTATCTGTTGATTGTGTTCCGATATTCAGAATCGAGTGTGCAACACCATTTGGCAGCGTTTCAATTTGACGCGATTTCTGGCAAATGCCGCCGTTGCCAGTCGGCACATTTTCACAGCGCGGCAGAGATCGCAATGGGCCTTGTGGCGCGTATGTTTCCTCAAAGGCCGCGACGTCTTCCAACGCCACAGGAGCGTCATTAATATAAAGCACGCCGTCTTTAACCTGCACCCGATCCCCAGGCAGCCCGGTCAGGCGTTTGATATAATCGCGCCCCGATGCCGGATGGCGAAACACCACAACATCCCCACGCTCAGGCAGGCCAGCCCACAGGCGTTTATTGTCATCGCGCAGCAGCCCGCACACATCTTTGGCGTCGATATTGAGCCCCACAGCCGGTATGATAATGCTCGGACAAGAGGCGTAAGAATACCCATAGGCCATTTTGTTCACAAACAGAAAGTCACCAATCAGCAGCGTGTCTTTCATTGAACCCGACGGGATCCAGAACGGTTGAAAAAACAGCGTTCGAAAAATACCTGCGATAAGCAGCGCATAGACAACCGTCTTGATCGTTTCAACGATACCGTTCGATTCTTCCGATGTCTGCGCCATGCATTTTCCTTTTGTTATGCCTACGGTCTCTACATGGAACGCTGGTGTTAGGGTGTCAAGCCAAGTGACATTAAGGCCCGGGTGACGGGTCCAACCCCTCGGGTCGTGCCTCAATAACCACAAAGGCTTGTGCCCAGGGATGATCATCGGTCAGGCTGACATGCACATGCGCCACATGCCCCTGCGGCGTCATCTGATCCAGCCTTGTTTTGGCCCAACCCGTCAACTGCATTTGCGGCTGTCCTGTCTTGAGATTACAGACCGACATATCCTTCCAAGCAATCCCCATCCGCAAGCCGGTACCAAGCGCTTTGGAGCAGGCTTCTTTCGCCGCCCAGCGCTTGGCATAGGTGCCTGCCTCATCTTTGCGTCTGCTGGCCTTGCGTTGTTCCCCTTCGGTAAAGACACGATTGCGAAACCGGTCACCGAACCGCTCAAGCGTGGCGGCGATACGGTCAATATTCGCCAGATCCGTTCCGATCCCCAAAATCATCTCATGCGCGCGCTTCATCCATCAAGCGTCGCATCTCTGCAATCGCTGGAGTCAGGCCCCTGAAAATTGCCTCGCCAATGATAAAATGGCCAATATTCAGCTCGATCACCTCCGGCAATTGCGCAATTGGGGATACTGTATCATACGTCAGCCCATGCCCGGCATGGACCTCCAAACCCAAAGAATGAGCAAGTGAGGACATCTCAGTTAGCTTTTGCAATTCGCTGTCGCGGGCGGCAATATTGCCCTCGGCGTGAAAATCACAATAGGCGCCGGTATGTAACTCAATCACCTGCGCACCGATACGGTGTGCGGCCTCGATCTGGCGTTGGTCAGCGGCGATGAAAATTGACACCCGGCACCCAGCATCGCGCAACGGCGCAATAAAATGGGCAATTCGGTTTTCTTCGCGCGCCACTTCCAATCCCCCTTCGGTGGTACGCTCCTCACGCTTTTCAGGCACGATACAGACCGCATGAGGTTTGTGACGCAGCGCAATCGCCTGCATCTCCGGCGTTGCCGCCATCTCGAAATTCAGCGGAACGGTCAGAACTTCCATCAGGCCATCAATATCAGCATCTGATATATGCCGCCGATCCTCACGCAGATGGGCTGTGATACCATCCGCCCCCGCCTCTTCGGATAATTTTGCCGCCCGCAACGGATCTGGATATGCGCCACCGCGCGCATTACGCACGGTTGCGACATGATCGATATTCACCCCAAGTCGTAATCTTGTCATACTCACTCTCCTCAAAATCCGATATCACCCGTGAATTTCATACTATTTTTACGGTCTGTCAGCCTTGCGCCTGGCTTTATGTTTGATCGCTGCCAATTTCGCAATCAGCGCACCTTTGCGCCGGTTTTGATAGGCCCGTACCAAGGGTATGCAAAGATAGTAGCAGACGGTTGCTGCAATCATACCTGGAACAATACCGCCCACGAGATAGGGAAAAAATACCTCGTGATAGAAAACAACAATATTTGACCAATCGACCGGCTCTCCGCGGAGCACCGCAATGGAATTATCCCTTAGGTCTTTGCCCGCATCCAGAAATTTACCAATAAAGGAACGCCGTGTCTCACTTTGTAATTGGGTCCCAAGCAGGAAATGCCCGGTCTGCATTGAGACCAACCCAATCGGAATATAGGTCAGCGGATTGCCAAAAAATGTTCCCAAAAGCGCCGCCAAAATATTACCCTGAAACACTCGAGCAATTAAAATAGCAATGAAAAAATGAAAGCCGTACAGCGGGGTAAAGGTGGTAAACACACCAGCCCAAATCCCCCGTGCAACCTTTTCTGGTGGATCGGGCAACCGTTTCAAGCGAACTTTGATATACTGAAACGCCCGGCTCCATCCACCTTTGGGATAGAGCACGTCGACGACCACTTTCCAGGCCGGGCGTTTATCACGGCGTTTGAACACCAAGGCACATTCCTCTAGTTGCCCTTGCTAACCGCCTCGGCGGGACGGGTCTCGGGATCTTATAATGGCAGCAACATCGCTCTCCGCTTCTAATGCAGACATGACCGAGTGCAAGTGCTCAGCTTCACGCAGGTCGACATTTATCAAAAGACGGTAAAAATCTGGTTTGCGGTCCAAGAATTTCAAGTCCGAGATATTAGCCTTCTGCTCGCCAATCAAGGTGCAAATGCGCCCCAGAACACCCGAATCGTTTCCGATGGTCATATCCAGTGTCACAGCATAAGAGGCCGGGTGCTTACCACTTTGCCAATGCAGATCCAGCCAGCGTTGGGGCTGGTCTTCAAAATCGCTCAATGCCACACAGTCGATCGTATGCACCACAACCCCAAGCCCACGATATGTGATGCCAACAATGCGCTCGCCAGGCAACGGCTGACAGCAGGGCGCGCGGTCAAAATGCTGATCTGGCGACAGGCCAATCACCGCACGACGGCTATCGATCTCATCAGATCGGTCGGTCGCCACATCCGGATAGACCGCGTCCACCAGTTCATTGGCCGTCAATTCGGCGCTGCCCATCCGATAAAGCAACTCATGCGGGTCTTTGATACGCAAATGACGGGCCGCGGTTTCCAGCACCTTATCAGTAACTTTCTTGCCGATTTGCTCAAAAGCAGAGCGTGCCAGTTCCTGGCCCAATTTAATATACCGACCGCGATCAGCCTCACGCAGCGCCCGGCGGATAGCGGTTTTCGCCTTACCGGTAATCGCAATATCCAACCAGGTCGCCTGAGGAATTTGACCCTCTGCCGTTACAATTTCAATCGATTGACCATTTTTAAGTCGGGTCCACAACGGCACCCGCAAACCATCGACTTTGGCGCCCACGCAGGCACTGCCAATTCGGGTATGAATGGCATAGGCGTAATCAAGCGGTGTGGCGCCCCGCGGCAATTTGACCACGTCCCCTTTGGGAGTGAAGCAAAATACCTGATCGGAATACATCTCAAGTTTGACTGCCTCGAGAAACTCTTGGTGATCCTCATCGGCGTTAAACTGCTCCGTCAACGAACCAACCCAAGTTGCAGGGTCAACCGCAAAGGGGTTACCGCTGCGCACACCGTCACGATAAGACCAATGTGCGGCCACACCCGTTTCGGCAACATCATGCATTTGGCGAGTGCGGATTTGCACCTCGACACGTTTGCCGTCGCGTCCCGAAACTGTGGTATGGATACTGCGATACCCGTTTGATTTGGGCTGGCTAATATAATCTTTAAAACGCCCCGGCACCGCACGCCAGCGCTGGTGGATCGTGCCTAACCCGCGATAGCATTCCATCTCACTGTCTGTAATTACCCGAAACCCGTAGATATCCGACAAACGCGAAAAGCTCAGATCCTTTTCCTGCATTTTGCGCCAGATTGAATAGGGTTTCTTGGCCCGGCCAAATACCTCGGCGTCAATACCAACATTCTCCAGTTCCTGACGCATATCGCCAGTGATACGGTCAATCACATCGCCAGTTTCTTTTTGCAGCGTGATAAACCGTCGAATAATACTGGCACGACCTTCTGGATTCAGCACTTTAAACGACAGATCTTCCAGTTCCTCACGCATCCAGTGCATGCCCATGCGCCCTGCCAGCGGCGCATAGATATCCATTGTCTCGCGCGACTTTTGGACTTGTTTTTCCGGTCGCATCGATTTGATGGTGCGCATATTATGCAGGCGGTCCGCCAGCTTTACCAAAATGACCCGCACGTCTTTTGACATTGCAATCAGAAGTTTACGGAAATTTTCTGCCTGCTGAGTGTGCGAGGAAGACAACTGTAAATTGGTCAGTTTAGTGACGCCATCCACAAGACGGGCCACGTCCTCACCGAACAGCGCTGAAATCTCGGTATAGGTCGATTTGGTATCTTCAATTGTGTCATGCAGCAGGGCCGTGACAATCGTATGATCGTCGAGGCGGTGCTCTGACAATATCGCAGCTACAGCCACTGGATGGGTAAAATATGCTTCACCTGAATGCCGAAACTGCCCATCATGCATTTTCATGCCATACTGATAGGCCTGCAAAAGCAGCTTGGCATTAGACTTTGGGTTATAGTTGCCAACCAGCGTGATCAGATCTTCAGCCGCGATCATGGGGTGCGACCTTTCTGAACGTCAGGTTTGATTCTGAGCTTCCATGAGAGCGCGAAGCAGCTTTTCTTCCGACATTTCTTCTTCGGCGGGCTGATCGGCCTCTGCGCCCATAAGCAGTGCCATCGAATCTTCTTCCGGCTCATCAACTTCGATTTGGGTCTGGTTGGATTCTACCAACCGCTCGTGCAAATCAGCCGCTGCCTGGGTCTCATCTGCGATCTCGCGCAGGGCGACCACGGGGTTCTTGTCGTTATCGCGATCAACGGTGATTACACCACCAGCGGAAATTTCACGCGCACGATGGGCCGCCAACATGACCAAATCAAAACGGTTTGGTACTTTGTCTACACAATCTTCGACTGTAACGCGCGCCATCGGAGTCTCCATAGGTTGGGATAGCTTCAGAAAGATCTTCTTCTAACGACAGCGACGCCACTTGACAAGCGCAGAATCGCGCGGAGCACAGCGTTTACTACTGGCGCAAAAGTTTTGGATCATAGTGGAGACTCATAACCCGTCACCGCAAACAGGGTCACAACGGGCGCACGGCTTCCACATCACCGGGCGACAGTGCTTTAACCATCTGACGTACGCTGACCCCTGATATCGGATGACACCAATCGCCTGCGATATCAGCCAGCGGCACCAGAACAAAGGCTCTGTCTTGCAGGCGGGGATGGGGCAGGATTAACTTTTTGGGGCTTTCAACCATCTGCCTATCCAGTGAAAGATCGCGCCAACGGGAAAACTCTTTCAGATCAGGCAGCACTGATGTGCCCATTGCGATCAGATCCAGATCGAGTGTGCGCTGACCCCAGCGTTGGCTTCTTTCACGACCGTGCCGCGCCTCAAGTGCCTGCAATTCACACAACAGCGAATCAGCATCTCCGTGCCAATCAATGGAAACGACGGCATTCACAAAATCCGGTCCTGCACCCACGGGAAAGCACGGAGTAGAGAAAAATCTGCTCACACTGCGTATTTTGATACCTGCAAGTTCAAAATCAGACAGTGCCATGCTTATTTTTGTCACAACATTACACAATTCAAAGTGGTGATTGCCCCCAATAGCAATGTATATACATCCTTTTGAGAGCGGGGACATGGCTTTTGGCGATATGGTATTCTGATCAATATTATCTATTTGCTTACATTGTGGCACTTCACTTCACCTAATTTACATCTCGCGGTTTACCAAGATTTATAGTCAACAAAATAACTAAAAGGTAAGGCGTTTATTCGGAAGGACTTTTTAATGTTTTACAAAGACGAGCGACTAGCGCTCTTCATAGACGGATCCAACCTATACGCGGCAGCCAAGTCTCTGGGTTTTGATATAGACTACAAGCTACTCCGACAAGAATTCATGCGCCGTGGGAAAATGCTACGGGCATTTTATTACACCGCATTGCTTGACAATGAAGAGTATTCGCCCATCAGACCGTTAGTTGACTGGTTGAATTACAATGGCTTCACCATGGTGACCAAAGCCGCAAAAGAATATACCGACAGTCAGGGCCGCCGTAAAGTCAAAGGCAATATGGATATTGAGCTGGCAGTCAATGCGATGGAACTGGCCTCAAGCGTTGACCATATTGTTTTGTTTTCCGGCGATGGCGATTTTCGCCCGCTTATCGAAAGCCTGCAACGTCAGGGCGTACGGGTGTCTGTTGTCTCGACCATCCGCAGCCAACCCCCAATGATTGCCGATGAACTTCGGCGTCAAGCGGACAACTTTATTGAACTAGACGAGTTGAAAGACGTCCTTGGCCGGCCAAGTCGCGAAGAGCCCTATGCACCGACGGATACAGAGGCCGTCGCGTAGTGCGAAAACAAGAGCGGACAGTGGGCTACAGAGCCCGCTGTCAGCCAATACCGGCACGTAAATAGACATGTGTCGCGCAAAGCACAGCTTGTCGCAAAATCATAATCTGACCTGTTTTAATCAAAGGCAGAGAACACAAACTGAGCGGTGGCGATACAGGTTTTGGGTTTGGCTTTAGGCCAAAACGATACCGGCAGGCCGCACCAATGATATTCTCAACAACCCCAATCATGGCGTATGGTTGACTGTTCAACCTTAAAAATCATCCCCACAGAGACTGCCAACACGATTTTTGCAAACTATCAATTTCAAAATCTTTTAACCCGTAAACCGCTGCAACAAGCATTGTATTCCAACCCATCTTCTTTTCAAAATTTCATCGACGTCCCTTGGTCTGCAGATTTACCTCTTGGACCCTTTCACCTATACTGATTGCGTATTCAAAAAGGTTAACAACTCTTATGAAACGCAGGCCTAAAACACGCCAAACAAAGCTACAAATGACCACAGATAGCCATCTAAACGCGTGTCATGCGCCGGTTTGCCTTAAAGTCCTAAGTCCCAAAACAGCGCCATCTGGCACTTTTGCTTTGTCAAAAGACAGTGTTTGTGCGCCTGAACCTCTATTGTTTTTCTCAGATGGTGCGAAGTTGGCAGTCTGCATGCATCTGGCAGAGCCATTAGCGCCACTCAAGAGGACCTTACCGATGCTCAAACATCCTGCCCATCTTGTAGCAAGATATTTATGACCGCCCCGCGTATCCCGTTTTTTCTGGCCCTCGCCGGAGCATTGCCTTTGGTCTATGCCGCTCTGCTCAACGTGGGCCTGCCTCCTGTCGCCGAACTACAGCCCTGGCTGCCCTATTGGGACGACGGGGCGGGATTAATGCTGAACTATGGCCGGATCATTTTGGTGTTTATGGCCGGCGTTTTATGGGGGTTTGCAACGCTCTCGACAGGGAAGATGACCCTGCTTGTCTATGGGCTTTCGATTGCGCCAGCCCTTTATGTATTTTTTTATGTGCACACGCCCCAGGATCTGCTTTACGGGTTTGGCGCTGTTTTCGTACTTGATCTGGTTTTTTGGCGGTTGCGACTGGCGCCGCCTTGGTGGTTGGGATTGCGCTTGCCATTAACTATTATTGTCTGCGCATGCCTGTGGTTTGGCGCGCCAGTGTAAGCGGTCTGGTGTACCCAGTTGTAAACGGTCTGGTGCAAACATTCCGGTTCAGACGGTCCAACGTAAAACTGCGATGACATCTCCAAAGAGCTATAATACAGTTGAGCCAACCCGTTCGGCTTCTAATTTAGGGCTAACAAATTTTCTCCTGTGCAGGAACCATCTCATGACAGACATAGAAACGCTCCGAGTTTATGATGCAAAAGCGGCGGACTATGCCGAAATGATTGACAGCGATAACAAGGAAAACCCCTATCTTGAGCGCTTTATCGCCAAGGTGCGCACCCGCGGGCGCGTGCTGGATTTAGGGTGTGGGCCCGGTCTCGCCGCAAATCGTATGGCCACCGAGGGGCTGCAGGTTGATGCCATGGACGGATCGGCTGAAATGGTGGCTATGGCCGCCCAACACGATGGGGTCACCGCGTGGCAAGCCACCTTTGATCAGATCACAGGGACCAATATTTACGATGGCATATGGGCAAATTTCTGTCTGTTGCACGCCAGTAAAGAGGCGATGCCAGGCCACCTCGCGGCGCTGGTCACCGCACTCAAACCCCGTGGCGCCTTCCACATCGGGATGAAACTAGGCAGCGGCAGCCAACGTGATGCAATCGGCCGCTTCTATAGCTATTATTCCGAACCCGAGTTAATCGCCCTGCTGGGTGCGGCCGGACTGACCGTTGACGAAACAGATCATGGCCGGACCATTGGCTTGGACGGCACCGAAGCCGACTGGATTGTGGTGGCCGCGCATGGCTGAGTTGTTCGCCTATACCGACGGCGCCTGCAGCGGCAACCCGGGCCCCGGCGGCTGGGGGGTGCTAATGCAAGCCAAAGACGGTCAAACTGTTCTTAAACAACGCGACCTGAAGGGCGGCGAAGCCGTGACCACGAACAACCGGATGGAATTACTGGCCGCGATCAATGCGCTGGAAACGCTGGACAGGCCCAGTGAAATCACCATCTTCACGGACAGCACCTATGTCAAAAACGGCATCACGCAATGGATGCATGGCTGGAAACGCAACGGCTGGAAAACGGCGGGAAAAAAGCCGGTGAAAAACGTGGAATTATGGCAGCGGTTGGATGAGGCGCAAGCGCGCCACAACGTGATCTGGAAATGGGTCAAGGGCCATGCCGGCCACCCAGAAAATGAAGCCGCCGATGCGCTTGCCCGCGCCGGGATGGATCCTTTCAAACCATGACAGACGGCGGGCAGAGGGCCGCAACAGACAAAGCCTGCCCTGTGGTGTTGCGCAGCCCCCAAGGCAAGTGCGAGATACTTGCGTTTTGTCATCCTTTAGCCGGGCATCAGTTCGTCAAAGGCACAGTTGAGGCCGGTGAAACCCCCGCAGCAGCAGCCCTGCGCGAATTATACGAAGAAGCCGGTATAACGGCCCAAGCCATTACCACGATGCTGGGTTCATCAAACGCGATCCAATCAGGTGAAAAGTGGCATTTCTTTGTGGTCCAGACGGACCCTTTACCCGACAGCTGGCAGCATAAATGCGCTGATGACGGCGGGCAACTGTTTGGATTTTTCTGGCACCCAGTGCGACAGCCGCTACCAGACAGCTTTGAGCATCGATTTCACAAGGCGTTGCATTTTATCCGCGCTCAACTTGATTTACTGCCAGTGCCTTAAAGCGCAATGCAGCCCAAATACCTTTAGAAACCGAGTTTAAGTCCCGCAGGTACCGGCCAACCCCGTAGAAATTCGCCAACATCCTGTGCCGCTTTTCCAGCCCTTTGTGCCCGGGTCACACACAGGGCGCCCGTACCGCAGGCGATGGTCAAAGACGCGTCCAAGACCGTTCCCGGTGCGGCAGATCCGGCACCGCACTCTGAACCCAAAAGTTTAACCCGTTCGCCATTAATCAACGTCCAAGCCCCTGGAAACGGCGCAAGTGCACGAATTTGATGGTCAATCTTGGAGGCCGGTTGGACCCAATCTATGACCGCCTCAGATTTTTCGATTTTGGCCGCGTAAAGCACGCCATCATCTGACTGGGTGACAGCCGCCAATCCCGGTAACTGAGGCAAGACCTGCACGATCAATGCGGCCCCAAGCGCCGATAATCTGTCGTGCAGCCCCCCCGTGGTTTCAGCAGCGCCAATCGGCGTGCTTTGGCGCGCCAATACCGGCCCGGTATCCAACCCGGCCTCCATTTGCATGATGCAAACCCCGGTCTCGGCATCGCCAGACATGATAGCGCGGTGAATAGGTGCCGCCCCACGCCAGCGCGGCAGCAGGGATGCATGAATATTTACGCAGCCATAGGTTGGTTCATCCAATACAGTCTGTGGCAAGATCAACCCATATGCCACCACCACAGCCAGATCCGCGCCAAACGCGGCAAATTCGGACACGACACCGGGCTCTTTGAAGGACAGCGGGTGACGCACCACCAGCCCCAGCGCTTCGGCGCGGGCCTGTACCGGCGTTGGGCGCAGTTTTTTACCCCGCCCGGCCGGACGCGGCGGCTGGCAATACACGCAAGCGATCTCGTGGCCGGCTGCGACCAGCGCCTCTAACACCGGCACCGAAAAATCCGGTGTGCCCATAAAAATTAGTCTCACGCGCGTTTCCTCGCCTTGCGCAACAACATATCACGTTTCACTTTTGACAAGTTGTCAAAATACATCCGACCATTCAGATGATCAATCTGATGCTGCACCGATGTCGCCCAGAGCCCAACGAAATCGCGCTGTTCCAAAACCCCATCGGCATTCATAAACTGCACCGTTACAGCCCGCGGCCGCTTGATCGGGGCCCAAACCCCCGGCAGGTTGGGACTGCCCTCGTCATGGGGCCGCAACTCGATTGAGGCATGCAGAATTTCAGGGTTAGCCATACGGATCGCCTGACCACGGCTTTCGCTGGCATCCACCACCGCCAAACGCAATAAAACACCGATTTGTGGTGCCGCCAACCCAACGCCGGGCATCGCCTCCATCGTGTCGATCATGTCAGCCCAGATCCCATGGATCTCATCTGTAATTGCGCCCACCGCAGCAGCCACCGTTTGCAGCCGCTTATCTGGCCAGGGAATACACAGCCGTGCGGTCACAACACCCCCCTCATGCCATCGCCGCGCTGTAGCGCGCCTCAAGCTGTGGCCGGTCTGCCGGATCAACGCGGTCCAAGGTGACCAGACCTTGCAGATGATCAAACTCATGTTGGGCGCAGGTGGCTTCGAATCCGTCAAGTTGCCAGAGCTGTTTTCGGCCGTCCAGATCATAACTTTGCAATTTAATGCGGGTGGGCCGAATGATATCTGCCGTAATGCCTGGCAGAGACAGACAGGCTTCAGGCCGAGTGGCAATTTCCTCCGAACTCTGTAGGATCGTTGGATTGATACAGACTTTGGGCGTTGGCTCTCCTTCTTTCCAGCCACAATCCATCACAAAAAACTGCTGCAATATCCCAACCTGCGGGGCGGCAAGACCCCGACCTTGCGCCGCATACATGGTCTCGAACAGATCGGCGATGACCTCGGCAAGGTCAGAGGCATGCGCCACGGGTGCGCAGCGCTGGGACAGGCGCGGATCAGGCCATGTCAGGATCGGTAGAACGCTCATGCACGTGCCCGCTCGCGCTTGAGCTTTTGCATTTTCCGGGTAATCAGCTGTCGCTTCATTATGCCGAGGTATTCAATAAATAATTTACCATCCAGATGGTCGATCTCGTGCTGAACACAGGTCGACCAGAGCCCGGAAAAATCTTGTTGCTGAGGGATGCCGTCACGATCCAGCCATGTCACCGTCACCTCGGCGGGGCGCGTCACTTGACCGTAGTGGTCCGGGATCGACAGACAGCCCTCTTCATAACTGCTGGTGTCCTCAGACTGCGCAATAATCTGGGGGTTGAACATAACCAAAAGTCCGCGCTCAGCGCTGTCATCTGGCGTACAGTCGAGTACGATCAACCGCTCAAGCACGCCCACTTGCGGTGCAGCCAAACCGATGCCAGGCGCGGCATACATGGTTTCCACCATATCATCTGCCAACCGTCGCAGGCCGTCAGACAGATCAGCCACAGGAGTGGCGGTTTTTTTCAACCGAGGATCGGGATGCAAGAGTATATTTCGTTTCATGGCCCTGATCTAGAATATGACGCACAAATGCGCAACGCCCTTGCAAGCGTCGGGTGATCGTTTAGATTTGCGCCCAATGGGAGAGACTTGAATGAATTTTGACGAGATTATTGACCGGCGCAACACGCATTCTTCAAAATGGGACAATATGGAACAGCTCTATGGGATATCGCAAGATGACGGCATCGCAATGTGGGTCGCCGACACAGATTTCCGACCCCCAGCCTGTGTTCAAAACGCCGTTGAAAAAATGCACGGACATGGCATTTACGGGTATTATGGCGATGACCGCAGCTATTACGAGGCGATTTGCTGGTGGATGAAAACCCGCCACAACTGGGAGATTGATCCAACTTGGATTTTTTCGACCCACGGGTTGGTCAACGGTATGGCGATGTGCGTCGACTGTTACACGCAACCGGGAGATGGCGTCATTCTGATGACCCCGGTATATCACTCGTTTTTCCGGGTGCTCAAAGCCAGCGGGCGCGAGGTCGTTGAATGCCCTCTGGCCAATAATGCCGGTCGCTATGAAATGGATTTCGAAACTTGGGACACGCAGTTGACCGGCAATGAAAAAATGCTGGTGCTCTGTTCACCGCACAACCCCGGCGGACGCGTTTGGAGCCGGGATGAATTGCGCGGTGTTGCCGCGTTTGCCAAACGGCATGATCTGATTTTAGTCTCTGACGAAATTCATCATGATTTAACGTTCCCCGGTCAAACCCACATTCCGATGACCGAAATTGATGGGGACATCACCGACCGGCTGATTATGATGACGGCAAGCACAAAAACCTTTAATATCGCCGGTGCGCATACTGGCAATGTCATTATTCCAGACCCTCACCTGCGCGCACAATTTGGGCAGCGCATGACCGCGCTGGGTCTGTCTCCAAACCGTTTTGGTCTTTTGATGGCCGAAGCGGCCTATTCGCCAGAAGGTGCCAACTGGGTGGATGAACTGATGGCCTATATCGAGGGCAACAAAATATTGTTTGACGCTACAATTGCCGAGATCAAAGGCGTAACGTCAATGCCGCTGGACGCGACATATTTGGCATGGGTCGATTTTTCAGGCACGGGAATGGCGCGCCACGAATTCACCGAAAGGGTCGAAAAGGATGCGCGTATCGCGGTCAATCACGGCACCACATTCGGCGCAGGCGGAGCGTCATATTTGCGGTTTAATATCGCAACCCCACGCAGCCGCATCCAAGAGGCCTGCACGCGCCTGAGGGCGGCCTTTAGAGATTTACAATAAGCGAACGGCGTGACCTAACGCACTTCTAACAGGGCAACAGGTGCGTTTTCAGACCGGTAGAAATCGACCGGTGCCTGATCCGTCACCACCGTGTTACGTTTAAACTCAAACCGCATCTCACCGTTTTCTTCATCAGAGGCGATAATAAGGCATTCATAAAGGTGGCGTTCGCCATCATATATATCGACCAAGCCGCGCAAACCCGGCGCGGTGCCAGCCTCAAGCGAAAATCCATTATCCCAAAGACGCAGCACGCGAAAACTCTCTAGGTCGGTTTTGATCTTTAACCGACTGCTTTTACGCAGCGCCTTTATACGGGCCGCATCAAGCCCAGCCTGAACGTCTTGAGGCAAAAAAGTACTCATAGCAGATCCTCCGAAACCAGTCTGTCCGATTTCAGCGCAAGTGCAAGAAAAGATTAATGACATTTCTATGAAATTTTCAGATGTGAAAATATCAATTACCTCACGGCGAGATGCATCGACCTCCAAAAGAAATTTAACATATTGATATATATATTAAATTTAAAAATTCTACCTATAAAAGGCACCAGCTTTTAAGATTTTAGATTTGGGTAAGGCTTGGCAATAAAGTCACTTAATGCTAATTTCTCTGCAATCCCCACACCGTAAACTTGCGATCCTGCCGGCCAAGCGTGCCAATGATTCTTGCGCGTTAACAACAGGCGCCAATCTGACTAATGCAGAACCAAAGCACAGCTTCAACGGCTGGCTAAATTTCCCAAAGAACTGCCCCAGCTATTCAAAACCAAAGGCTTGTGCCCTGCAGCAAAATTGTTTCAAAAGAGGCACGTCACCACAAAGACAGAAAGCAAAAGCCCGTGCCATACCGATCACAAGCCGCCATATTACCCCACAAAAGAGCGCACCAAGCTGGAGCTCGTGAATATTCTAACTGCCAGATTGAGGCGCGGCAATGAACACCTCGGAGCTTTTGGTCATTGCGCTGATTTTGGATGCCGTGATCGGCGACCCGAATTGGCTTTGGAACCGCGCGCCCCATCCGGTTGTGGTGATGGGAAAAATCATCTCATGGCTCGATCAGGCGTACAACACAGGACCGGACCGCAAACGCAAGGGCGTGTTGGCGCTGCTCGCTCTGATTGCCATCGCCGGCTGTACCGGATGGATACTGGCCCTCGCGGGTCCGGTGGTCGAAGTCGTTCTGACGGTGATATTGCTGGCCCATCGGGGCCTGCTTGACCATATAACAGCCGTCGCCAAAGGGCTGCACATCTCCGAGGCCGAGGGCCGCAAACAGGTGGCACGGATTGTTGGGCGGGACACCAAGGATATGGACGCCAGCCAGATCGCCCGAGCCACGATCGAGTCCGCCGCCGAAAACCTCTCTGACGGCGTGGTGGCCCCAGCGTTTTGGTTTCTAATTGGCGGTCTTCCGGGACTATTGATCTATAAAATCACCAACACCGCCGACAGTATGATTGGCTATCGTAACGATACCTATCGCGATTTTGGTTGGGCCTCTGCCAGATTTGATGATCTGCTCAATCTGGTGCCTGCGCGGCTCACCGCAGCACTTATTGCGCTGATGCATGGCCAACACTGCAGCTGGCAGCAGATCAGGCGCGACGCCAAACTGCACCGTTCGCCCAATGCCGGCTGGCCCGAGGCCGCGATGGCACTGTCACTGGATGTGGCTCTGTCCGGACCCAGATCCTATGACGGCAAACCGGAAACCTTCCCTTGGGTCAACGCGCCAGGGCGCACTGCTCTGGGTGTTGGCGATATCCACCAGACCTGCACCGCGTTGTGGAAAAGCTGGGCCGCACTGCTGGCCCTGCTTCAAGTGTTCATTGTCCTGCATGCCTTGTCAGTTTAGGTGGGCATGATAGGATGCCGTCAAAATCACCAGTTTTCGGAGCTTGCATGCGTTTCCTTATCTCCTCGCTGTTTATCGTTTTACTCGCACAGACCGTGCAGGCTCAGGCCGCCTGCGGTGGGTCATTTGCCAGCTTTATACGCGGCATAAAAACCGAAGCCCGGAGTTTAGGCTACAGCCGCAACGCAGTGGACCAGTTTTTTGACGGGGCTGCCCAAGATCCCAAAGTTCTTAAAGCCGACCGCGCTCAGGGCGTGTTTCAAATGCCATTTGTGGATTTTTCACGGCGATTGATCAGCCAAAACCGCATCGACACAGGCCGTGCAAAAGCCGCCAAATACAGCCATATCTTCGATCAGATGGAGGCCGAATACGGCGTGTCACGCGGAGTACTGCTGGCGTTTTGGGCGTTTGAAACCGATTACGGAGGATATCAGGGGAATTTCAACACGCTGAACGCTTTGTTGACACTGGCTCATGATTGCCGCCGGCCACAGCTGTTCCGACCACAGGTATTTTCCGCGCTGGAACTTTTCCAACAGGGTGACTTTGATCCGGCGACCACAACGGGCGCTTGGGCTGGCGAGATTGGCATGGTGCAAATGCTGCCTGACGATATTCTGCACAATGGCGTCGATGGAGACGGTGACGGCGAAGTTAGTCTAAAGACCTCAGCCCCTGACGCCCTCCTCTCGGGCGCCAATATGCTGCGGGCATTGGGGTGGCAGGCCAACCAACCATGGCTGCAGGAAATCTATGTACCAGATGGTCTCGACTGGTCACTTACCGGTTTGGGCAAGGCAAGACCGGTGTCGGAATGGGCCGCACTTGGAGTGGTGCCGCGCAGCGGTGCCTTTGCAGCCCGCAACTTAATGGCAAACGTAATCCTGCCGCAGGGGCGCAACGGACCAGCCTTTTTGACCTATCCAAACTTTGACGTCTATTTTGAATGGAACCAAAGTTTTATATATGTCACCACGGCAGCGTATTTCGCCACCCGCCTAGAAGGGGCCCAAATCTTTGACGCCGGCACCCCGGACGTCGGCTTGACCGGCCCCGAGATGAAACAACTGCAAACGCTTTTGAAAAGCTACGGGTATGATGTCGGAGATATTGACGGCATCTTAGGGGCGAAAACGCGCTTGGCAATTCAAGACGTACAACAGCGTATTGGTCTGCCTGCAGATGCTTGGCCAACCCCGGCACTGTTGAACCAATTGTGATCAGGCCACCATTGCAGCCGCGCGTTTAAGATCAACAGACACCAGTTGGCTGACCCCCTGTTCCTGCATGGTCACCCCAAACAACCGGTCCATCCGCGCCATCGTGACTGCATGGTGGGTGATGATTAAAAACCGGGTGTCCGTGCGCCGACACATTTCATCAAGCAAATCACAAAACCTTGTGACATTGGCGTCATCAAGTGGAGCATCGACCTCGTCCAGCACGCAGATCGGTGCTGGATTGGCCAAAAATACCGCAAAAATAAGCGCCATCGCCGTCAATGTCTGTTCGCCCCCCGACAATAGGCTCAGCGTCGACAGCTTTTTGCCCGGAGGCTGGCACATAATTTCTAAGCCGGCATCCAGCGGATCATCGCTTTCAACCATCACCAGACTGGCCTCGCCCCCTCCAAACAAATGTGCGAACAACAAGCCAAAATTACTGTTCACCAATTCAAAAGCCGTCAACAACCGTTCGCGTCCCTCGCGGTTCAAACTGGCAATTCCCGCACGCAATGTTTTGATCGCAGCCTCAAGATCGGTCTTTTCAGACAGTAGCGTCGCATGTTCTTCGGCGACCTGCTTGGCATCTTCTTCCGCCCGCAAATTGACCGCCCCCAACGCATCGCGCTGGCGTTTAAGGCGGCTGACATCAGCCTCTAAAAGATCAGAGGCTGGGATGGTTTCCGGATCCACCGCAAGCGCGCCAAGCAATTCTTCTGGCGTCTGCTCTTGCGCCTCGGAAATACGATCGGCCGCATAGGTGACCGTTTCCTGTGCGGCATCGGCGCGCGCCTCGGCACCGGCGCGAATTTCGCGCGCATCAGACGCCGTACGTTCGGCGTCGCGTTCGGTCGCAACCGCCTGCCGCACCAAAGCCTCTGCTTCGGCGAGGTGATCGCCGGCTGCCCTGCGCCGCACGTCGGCTTTGGTGATTGCCGTGTTCAGTTCTTCGCGTTTGCTGGCAATTGTATCAGGTGTCGCACTGGCGGTTTGCAATTCAGCCTCAGAAGAGAGTTTGCGCTCGGCCAGCTCGGAACTGCGGGTCTCTGCGGTTACCAGACGGTTTTTCCACACGCCAATCTCTTTGGTAACTTCCTGACTGCGACGGGCGCGTGCCTCACCCTCGCGGCGCAACGCATCCTGCGCGGAACGGTCAGCGATCATCTGGCTGCGCGCAGTCTCAACAATCGTTTTCAAATCCTCAACTTGTGCCCGCAGTCCATCCAGATCGGCAAGCTCTGCCAAAGACGCCTCTGCCTCGGCATATTGTTTTCCTGCTGTGGCGACCTCGTCATGATAACGCCGTACTACAAAGCTCAGGTCCTCTAGTTTTCCGGTCGCCAAATTCTGCTCGGCTTCGGCGCGACTCAGAGCGCGGTTGATCTCGGCCAGTTGCCTGTCGGCGTCGCGCCTGGCTTCGCGCGCGGCGGTGTCCGCCCGCGTCAGATCTGCCAGATCGGCGCTGCAAGCGCTATGTTCGCTTTGTGCTGCCTGCATTGTCTCGTGCGCCTGCGCCGTCTGTTCTGTCAATTCTTCCAACCGGTTGCGCTGTTCCAGCCGCAGGGCCGCCGCAGAGGGCATATCGGCGGCAAGCGAAATCAATCCGTCCCATCGCCAAAGATCACCGTCGCAGCTAACCAAACGCTGGCCGGGTTTCAAATCACCCTGCAAGGCCGCCCCCTGCGCTGCGGTAACCAAACCGATTTGGTCGAGACGACGCGCCAGAACCTCTGGCGCCGAAACATGCAGACCCAAGGGCTGCACCTCGGCGGGCAGTGCCTGGGGCTGAGGGTACGTCGGCAAAGACTGCCAGCCCGAGCCATCCTCTCCGTCGAGGACTGGCGCGCGCAAATCGTCCGCCAACGCAGCCCCCAAAGCTTTTTCAAAGCCTTTATTGACCCGCAACTGATCAAGGATATGCACACCGTCACCGGCATCTCTGTCGACCAGCTTACGCAGCGCCAACAGCTCAGCACGCAGTGCATTTGTGGCCCCTTCGGCCTCGGACCGGGCGGAACGGGCGGTTGTTTCACGCGTTTGAGCGTCGGTTCGTGCCGCTTCGGCCGCCAATAAATTCGCATCGGCCTGCGCTGCCATTGCCACCACATCAAGTTGCTGCTCGCCAGCCGTTTTAAACGCCTGTGTCGCGGTTTGCAGAACCTCTTGTGACGTCACGACATTGGCCTGTGCCCGAGCCAGTTCCGTTTCAGATTTACTGAGCAAAGCCTGACTGTCTTGTAAAAACCGCTGCACCGATTGATGACGTGCCGCCAGACGTGCGACATCTTCGGTAAGCTGCGACAATGCGGTTTCTTTATCTTTCAGCAAACCCGCCGCCTCACGGGCCACAGTGATGGATTGGTCCAGCTTTTCCTGATGTCCCTCTCCAGCTTTCGCCAGTTCTCCGGCCTCCCATTCGAGGCGACCAATTGTGTCACCAGCATCGCGGTTCAATCCGGCCTCGCGCGCGATATCCAAAGTCAATTGTTCAATGCGTCGACCAAGCGTTGCGATTGTCTGGTGTGCCTGTTCTTCTTGATCTTTCAGCGTATCGCGCTGAACCTGCAGACGCTGCAAGATTGCCGCCGCAATCGCCTCTTCCTCGCGCAGTGGTGGCAGCCCCTCTTCTAATTGCTGGCGCTGTGCGGAGACGGTGCGTGCCTGCGCTTCGGCACGTCCGGCCTCAGTGATTTTTTGTCGCAAATCATCTTGCGCCAATTGCCGCGCTTCATCGGCCTCTTTCCAACGTCGATAGAGCAGCATGCCCTCAAATTTGCGCAGCTCTTCGCCGATATTACGGTAACGGGCCGCCTGTTTTGCCTGGCGTTCCAACTGCGACATCTGGCCAGCCAGTTGTTCTAGCACATCGTCGACCCGTTCGAGGTTACCCTCTGCCCCCTTAAGCTTTAACTCAGCCTCATGGCGGCGCTGATAAAGGCCCGAGATGCCTGCAGCCTCTTCCAGAATACGACGCCGGCTTTTGGGTTTGGCGTTTATCAATTCGGAAATTTGACCCTGTCGCACCAGTGCCGGGCTATGAGCACCGGTCGAGGCATCGGCAAACAGCATCTGCACATCGCGCGCCCGCGCCTCATTGCCATTGGCCTTATAGGCCGAGCCCGCGTCTCGGGTGATACGGCGTACGATATCCAGACTGTCGGACTGGTTAAACCCGCTGGGGGCCAACCGTTCGGAATTGTCCAGATGCAAGCTGACCTCGGCAAAATTGCGGGCGGGCCGGGTCGCAGCACCGGCAAAGATCACATCTTCCATGCCGCCACCGCGCATCGCAGTTGGACGGTTTTCACCCATCACCCAGCGCAGCGCTTCCAGCAAGTTGGACTTGCCACACCCGTTCGGACCGACAACACCCGTCAATCCATTCTCGATAATCAGGTCTGTGGGGTCGACAAAGCTTTTAAAGCCGCTCAATCTAAGTTTAGAAAACCGCACGTCGGATGCCCATGATTCTTATTCTGGATCAGATGTTCCGGCAAATCTGTGAATGAGTCAACGATCAACCACAAAATGTGGCGATGTACTTGAGTAAATGAACGAAATATAGTGCTTTGATCAGCACTGGGGTCATTCTGGATGTCAGATACTCTCGTGGTTTGAATTAAGGGGTCCAATGATGGTTATTATCGAACCGGGAAATCCAAAGGATACTGAGGTAAGGGCTTTGTTATCAAAAAGCCATGCATTGATGGAACAGCTTTTTTCTCCCGAGGACAGTTTTGCCCTGTCCATCGACGATTTGTGCACACCGCAGATACAATTCTTTGTGGCACGCGAATATGATGTCATCCTCGGCTGTGGGGCGCTTGCTGTGAAGGCCGGTTATGGTGAAATAAAGTCAATGTTTACCGAACCTTTTGCCCGTGGCCAGGGCGTGGGCGCGAAAATTCTCAAACGAATTGAACTTGAAGCCCGGGTGGTGAACCTGCCAATATTAAGACTGGAGACCGGAGACGCGTTAAAATCTGCCGTGGGGCTGTACCGGCGGTTGGGATTTAAAACATGTGGTCCGTTCGGCGATTACACTGAAAATGGTGTCTCGGTGTTTATGGAAAAGCCGCTGGGCTAACCGTCGCAAATCAATTCGTCCGGGCCATGACGATATTCATAACGATCACATGAAAACGAAAACTTACGCCACAGTTTTGGTTTTTTGGCAGGCGGTGCACCATCGCAGGACAGCCCAAGCACCTGCACCGAAGGGTCGCCGATAACCCAGCTTACCGTGCAACCGCTAAGCCGTGCAGCCAGCGCCGCAGACCGGTGTGCAACCGATTCAAAAGTCGGATTCCACTCGAAATTCTTGCGTATGGTCTGGGCAACATTTGCCCCCACACGCACGTCGAATTCTCCACCACCCTGTTGCGCTCTTAATACAGGCAGATAGGCAAAGTCGTCGACATATGAGACACAGGCGGCGTTTGCGACCATAAGAAGAAATAAAATAAGCGGACGGATCATACTTAAACGTAGGGTAAATTACGTTAATAAACTCTTTAACTGGCCATGCTCGCGGAAACTGGCACCTGTCAAATGTACTGACACCTATTGTTGGCTAAGGCCGTGCCAGATATACCGCACGCGAAGGGGTTTCAAATGCCATTCAAGCAAGTTCAAACCGAAAAACTATCCAGCGCGGTCAGTCGCCAGATCGAGCAATTGATCCTGCGCGGCATTCTACGACCCGGTGAACGTCTGCCTTCCGAACGCGAATTATCCGAACGGCTGGCAGTGTCACGCCCCTCACTGCGCGAAGCTATTGCCAGTCTGCAGGCAAAGGGTCTTTTGGTCACAAAAGCAAGTGCTGGAATATTTGTGGCAGACGTTTTGGGCAGCGCATTTTCTGATGTTTTAATTAAACTTTTTGCCGATCACGACGAGGCGGTGTTTGATTACCTGTCGTTTCGCCGCGACATGGAGGGCCTGGCCGCCAGTCGGGCCGCCCGTCTCGCCTCTGACATGGATCTGCAAGTGATCCAAACACTGTTTCACAAAATGGAAATGGCGCACAGCAAACGCCATGCCGCAGATGAAGCCCGCCTTGATGCCGAATTTCACTTATCGATCATCGAGGCCAGTCATAACGTAATTATGCTGCATATGATGCGTTCGATGTATCAACTACTTCAGGAAGGCGTATTTTACAATCGCCGCGTAATGTTCAAACAACGCACGACGCGGGATGAACTACTGGCCCAACACCGTGCCATCAACGATGCGCTGCAAAACAGAGACCCAGCAGGCGCTCAAGCGGCTGTTGAGGCACATCTCAATTACGTGCGCGGCTGTTTGGAAGATCAAAATCGCGCCAATGCCAATGCAGACTATGCGCAGCGCCGGTTTGAGCATGAAAAAAACCGTCAATAATCTAGCCAGCACTGTCCACTTTGGACTGGATGTGACTTCAAAATCACTAGCGCATTATGTAGACCTTAGCCAAAAAATAAGCGTAAAAAAAACCCGATTTTACACCGGGTTTTCATCGCATTAGGTTCTGCTGCTCAATGCAATTTGGCGTCAATCTCTTTGATCGCATCGTCGATCAACTTATTGCCTGACGCAGCTGTCATCTGCTTTGCCAAGACATCCGTTGCCACAGCCATGGCGACGGTAATCGCCTGATTTTTGATCTCTTTGACAGCTGAGGCTTCGGCCGAGGCGATCTGGTCTTGCGCGGCAAGCACGCGGCGCTCAACTGACAATTTCAAATCTTCATTGGCTTGGGCAGCCGCCAGTTCCGCATCAACTTTTGCCTGTGCGATAATCCGGTCGGCCTGTTCCTGAACTTCGCGCTGCTTGCGTTCATATGACGCGAGTAATGTCTGCGCCTCTTCGCGCAGCGAGCGGGCATCGTTCAGCGTCGTGGTGATCTCATCGGCCCGTTTGTCCAAAAGTCCGGTCAAGATCGAAGGCACTTTGAACTTTACCAAAACCCCGATGAACAAAAGAAACGACAGCAGTACAATAAAGTTTGTATTGCTTAATGAGACAAAAGGACCATCCGCCGCCAGCGCGGGGCTGGCCATCACGGAGGCGGCGATCAACGTCAGTCTATACATTGCCTTCACCCTTTCATCTGTTCTGCAACCGCAGCGGAAATTGCTTCTGCATCCGCACTGCCACCGATAGCCGCAACCACCGCTGTTGCGGTTTCTGTAGCGACCAGGCTGACACTATCAAGAGCACCGGCCCGAATCTCGGCGATGGCCTTTTCAGACACAGCCGTTTTTGCAGCAATTTCAACGTCTGCCTTGGCAATGGCGGCATCCAGTTCGACTTGCATGTCGGCCTTGGCTTTCGCCACGATACTTTGTGCCTCGCTGCGCGCCTCAGCCAAAGCCTTGTTATAGGCCTCTTCGGCTGCGAGGGCCTGCGCTTTGAGATCCTCTGCCGCTGCAATATCACCCGTGATTCTGTCCTGACGTTCGGCCAGCACTTCGGCAATGCGCGGCAGCGCAACGCGATCAAGGATAAGATAAATGGCCACCAAAGTAACCACCAGCCAGAAAATCTGGTTTCCGAAGGTCGAGAAATCGAGCTGGGGCATCCCCGGCGCGGCGTCTGCTGCTTGGCCTGCGGCGTCGTTTGTTTGAGTTGCCATTGTGTCCTCCTGAAGGAATTATCTATTACATTGGGCGGCGCTTGATTGCGCCGCCCAACCGTAAGGATAACGTTCCGTTAGGTTTAGACGGCAAACATCAGCAGCAGCGCAACGAGGAACGAGAAAATCCCCAGAGCTTCTGCAAATGCGATACCGATGAACATTGTGGCGGTCTGGCCTGCAGCTGCAGACGGGTTGCGCAATGCGCCAGACAGAAAGTTGCCGACCACATGGCCCACACCGACGGCGGCGCCGCCCATTCCGGTACATGCCAAGCCTGCACCGATATATGCGCCCATTTGTACTATGTCGCCTTCCATGTCGAATCTCCTTACGATTGGTTTTTAGTAGATTATTGAGAGTTGATTTAGTGATGCGGGTGCAATGCATCTTTCAGATACACGCAGGTTAAAATTGCAAAGACATAGGCCTGGATGAAGGCCACCAAAACTTCGAGCGCATAGATCGCCGTGATTGCGACAATCGCAAAGGGCGAGATCGCGAGGATCGCGGCAAAGGCTGCGAAGACTTTGATCACGGCGTGACCCGCCATCATGTTGCCAGCCAGACGAATAGAGTGGCTGAGGGGTCGTACGAAGTAGGAAATAATCTCGATCAATGCAAGGACCGGGCGCAGAATCAACGGTGCAGAACTGATCCAGAATACGCCTAAAAAGCCCAAACCGTGCTTAACGAATCCCAGTATTGTTACGGTCAGAAAAACTGCCATCGCCAAAACGCCAGTCACAGCAATGTGGGATGTTGTGGTAAATGCCATCGGCAACAGACCAAGAAAGTTCGAAAACACGATAAACATGAACAAGGTCATGATATATGGAAAATATTTAACGCCGTCCTTGCCGGCGACGTCTTCAATCATCCGATAAATAAAGCCGTAAGCCAATTCACCCACAGACTGCATCCGCGTCGGGATCATCGCTCGGCGGGATGTTCCAAGGACCAAGAGCGCAAACACCGCCAGCACTGTAAGTGCCATCCATAATGTCACATTGGTTGGCGTGTACCACATCACCGTATCGCCGCCAAACAGCGGCTTTACGACAAACTGGTCCATCGGGTGAAATACCAGGCCGGTCTCTTCGCCTTGGGCTTCGCTTGCCATGTCTACGTCCCCTCGTCCTTGTCGGTTTGACCCGACTGCGCCCGCTGGATGTCCTGTGCGCTGCGAAGCATCGTCTTCACTCCGGCAGCAAACCCCAGCAATACAAATAACACCAGAAAAATCGGGAGTGTCCCAAACAGGCTATCCAGCCCATATCCGATGCAAAAGCCGATCAACAGACCCGCCACTAATTCCGTCACCATCCGCCAGCCCGCGTGGGCCTGAGAATGGTGATCTTCAATCTGGCTTTGGGGCCGGTGCACCGCCTTCGCGTTTGCGATCTTGTCTTCCAGCTGCGCCATCCGCTGCTTTTCGTCAGGATCGGTCACCGGTCAAAACCTCGATCAAATTCACACCTGTGTCTATGCCTGCGAAAAAGGTAAGTCAAGCTGATCACCATCATCAGTAAATGATACATAAATCATTGATAATAAATATATAAAATTTTTGTTGACGCTGTGAAAAAATTGATAGCTCTCACGCGATCCACGCTGAGCACAACTTAAGTATATTCAACCGATTGGTTGACGATCAGGCAGATTTTGGCTTTATGCGTTTATGGCTGATCGGCTCGATATCATCTTTGCCGCTCTTGCGGACCCGACGCGCCGCAGAATCCTTGCGATGCTGCTTGAGGATGATATGGCCGTCACCGATGTTGCAGAACCGTTTGAGATGTCCCTTGCCGCTGTATCCAAACATCTGGGGTTGCTTGGCCGTTCGGGGCTCATTTCGCAGGAAAAACGCGGGCGGGTCAAATGGTGCAAATTAGAGCCGGATGCGCTGCGCGACGCCAGTGTCTGGATGCAGGGGTTTGGCCAGTTTGAGCCGGTTAATCTGGACGCCTTCGAGCGGTTTCTAGACACTGAATTACCGACGCAAACTGAATCACCCATGCAAAAGGATCCGTAATTCCGGGTGTCAATTGGCCTGACCCAGCTTTGGAGAGGGCCGGCGAAGCGACAAATCCGCATCCGACATCCGGATCGGGGAGCGCACTCCGGGAATGCCGTCAAGCTCGATCTGCATCCCACGCGCCTGCACTTGTGGGTCGTCAAATACCTCACGCAGATCATTGATCGGACCGGCCGGCACATTCTCGGCCTCGCAAGCCGCCAGCAGATCCGCTTTGCTGCGCAGGCGCGTGGCGGCCATGAGCCGGGCAATCATGTCCTCGCGGTTGGCCACGCGGTTGGTATTTTTTAAAAACTCTGGGGCCATGGCCATATCGGCCAGACCCAGCAGTGCACAAAGACGCTGGTATTGCCCATCATTGCCCGTGGCGATGATGATATGCCCGTCACTGCAATCAAACACCTGATAGGGCGTCAGGTTGGGATGATAATTTCCAGTACGTGCAGGAGGCGTACCGGTTGTCAGATAATTCATCGCCTGATTGGCGGTAACTGAAACCGCCACATCAAGCAGGGCCATATCAATATGCTGGCCCAAGCCGGTGGTTTGACGCTGATGCACTGCCGCCAGAATCGCTGTTGTGGCATAGACGCCAGTAAAGATATCGGTGATCGCGACACCGGCACGCTGGGGCGCACCATCCGGCTCTCCTGTGATCGACATCAAGCCTGACATACCCTGAATGATGTAGTCATATCCAGGGCGATGGGCGTAGGGGCCGGTCTGACCGAAGCCAGTAATCGAGCAATAAATCAGCTTTGGATTTAGGGATTTCAAACTGTGGTAATCCAGTCCGTATTTTGCCAGGCCGCCCAGTTTGAAATTCTCAATCACAATATCCGCGTCCACCAGCAAAGCCCGCAACTCTGCCTGGCCCTCGGGCGTGCGGAAGTCGATGATCACACTGGCCTTTCCACGGTTGCAGCCATGAAAATAGGCTGCTGATGTCTCGCCGTCATGCTCAACAAAGGGCGGGCCCCACTGGCGGGTGTCATCACCTTGCGGCGATTCGACTTTAATCACCTCAGCCCCAAGGTCGGCCAAGGTTTGCCCAGCCCAAGGCCCGGCCAGAATGCGGGCCAATTCGATGACTTTTAGCCCTGACAGCGGCGACATTATTTTGCCAACTGCGCGTCGATGATCTCAACCAGATCTTCATAGGACATATTGGCGTGTTTTTCCCCGTTGATCAGCAAAGTCGGGGTCGAGGAAATTTCATCGCGGGTGGTGTTTTCCTTGAACCATCCCACCAGAGCCTTTATTTTGTCACTATCAGTCAGGCAGCTCTCCAATGTATCGTCGTCCAAACCGGCCAACCGGCCGATTTTACGCAGCTCGTTGGCCACCGCCACATCACTGCCAGCCCGAGACCATTCCTTTTGACCTTTGAAAATAAGGTCTGCGATCCCAAAAAACCGTTCCTGCCCGCCGCAGCGAGCAACCAGCGACGACCAGACACCCACCTTGTCAAAATAAACTTCGCGGAACACGAATTTAACCTTGCCGGTGTCGATGTAATTTTTTTTCAGCTTTTTATAGGGACCGGCGTGAAACGAGGCACAGTGAGGACAGGTAAACGATGCATATTCCACCACTGTCACGCTGGCATCCGCATTGCCCTCTATCATGTCGGGAATAACACTCTCGTTGACAGTTTTGGTTTCGGCCGTGGCACTAAGGCCCCCTTGAGTGATCAGCCAGCCACCAAAAATAAACGGTGCCAGTAAAGCAATGGCAAGTGAAAGCAAACGCGACATCAGGGATACCTTTCAGGTTTGGACATTTCTTTTTTCTTTGGATAGAACGTTTTTGCCCAAGGTTTCAAGCGCATGGCGCAAGCCATCGTCCTGAACCGTGCACGTAGCCTTGCTGGCTGCGCGTGCAATCACCGGATCATTTACCGGTTCAGGCGCGGGGGGTTTGGCCGGCTCAAAGCTGACCTGACCCTCGCAAAAACCGGTAGGTGCCGTCTGGGTGATCCGAATTTTTGAGATCGCGCTATAGCCATAAACCGCATTGATCTTTTCCCTCAGATTTTCTTTCTGCATCTCCAACATTGGCGCCTGCGCGCCCGTGGTCAGCAAGCTCAATGTCGCGCCAAATCCATCACGGCCATATTTAACCTCAACAGGCCGGGCGATCGCCGCAGTATGTGCGCCGGCAATCTCGGCCCAATGGGTCAGAAGCCGGGTCTGCGCAAAGCCGCGCGTCTCGCCCACCGATCTGATGCTTTTCTGCAGCAGTTTGCCGGTCCGGGCAAAACCTTTGGTACTGGTGCGGCGCTTGGACATGTGTTTTCTTTCAAAAGATGTCTGGTATTGTAACGCACAGAATGGCGGGTGCCAGTCAATTTACCGAATGGGAACGATCAAGATTGCGTGAGCCACCAAATTCAGAGGCGCTGCTAACATGGTATGACCGGCATGCCCGCGAAATGCCGTGGCGCGTGGGGCCAGCACAACGGCGCGATGGACAGCAGCCAGACCCCTATAAAATTTGGCTGTCCGAAGTTATGCTGCAACAGACCACTGTCGCCGCAGTCAAAGCATATTTTTTACGCTTCACCAGTCGCTGGCCCACTGTCACTGCCCTCGCCGCGGCCGAAGATGGCGACGTGATGGCTGCATGGGCCGGACTGGGCTATTATGCCCGCGCCCGCAACCTGTTGAAATGCGCCCGCACAGTGGTCACAGATCACGACGGGGCCTTTCCCACCAGCCGAGAAGCGCTGCTGTCGCTGCCCGGTATAGGGCCCTATACCGCATCAGCAATTGCCTCGATTGCCTTTGATAATCCCGAAACTGTGGTTGACGGCAACGTAGAGCGGGTGATGGCGCGCTTGTATGATATCCACACGCCCCTGCCCTCTGCCAAACCAGAGCTGACGCAACGGGCCAGGGGTCTGACCCCAAACAAACGGCCGGGCGATTATGCTCAGGCTGTGATGGATCTGGGAGCAACTCTATGCACGCCGCGGTCACCGGCCTGCGGCATTTGCCCCTGGCACACACCCTGCGTTGCCCGCAGCAATGGCACACAAGCCGAGCTCCCAAAGAAGACACCAAAAAAACCAAAACCGATAAGATACGGCATTGCCTATATCGCCAGACGCGCCGATGGCGCCTATTTGCTGGAACGACGGCCCGACAAGGGCCTGCTGGGTGGCATGCTGGGATGGCCCGGCTCAGAGTGGAGATCAGACCCGAGCGAAGCCCCGACAGAGCGCCCCCCGCTCGTGGCAAACTGGACAACTATCGCCACCGAAGCCCGCCATACTTTTACCCATTTTCATCTGCGACTTTTGGTCAAAACAGCGCTGGTACCGGATGACTGCCAAACCACCCGCGGCCGTTTTTTACCGGCCGCCGATTTCCGCCCCTCTGATCTGCCCACAGTGATGCGCAAAGCATTTGATTTAACACAATCTCCCTAATGGAATGGAACGTTGCCTGAGACGCCAGAGCCATATAGTATTGGTTATAAATTTATTGTATTAAAAATAAAAATCCATCGGATGGTTTCATGAGTTCTGCGCGCCAAATCGAAAAATTCACCTCAGTATTGCCCTATGCAATGTCGCTCGTCTTGTTTCCAATCGCTTGGTATAGCGGCTTGACAGGGGGTTGGTCGGTTGTGTTGTTGCCCCTGATCGGGTGGTTTTTATTTTCACTGGGCGACGCCGTTCTCGGGCTTAACACGCGAAACGCCGATACCGCCACGCCAGATCACCGGCTGGTATGGTACCGACGGCTGACCATCATATGGGTGCCTTTGCAAATGATCACCCTTTTTGGGATCATCTGGATTGCCACCACATCCGATCATCTTAGCACGCTCGAAAAAATCTGTCTGTTTTTCGGCCTTGGCGTCATCACTGGCACCATCGGCGTCAATTATAGCCACGAACTGATGCATAAAAAAAGCCGAACAGAGCGCCGCCTTTCAGATATCCTGCTGGCGATGGTGCTGTATTCGCATTTCAAATCCGAACATATGCTGGTGCACCACAACCATATTGGCACCCCGAGTGACGCGGCCACCGCACGCTATAACGAAAGCTTTTTCCGATTTTTCATACGGGTAATACCGCAATCTCTGCGCTCCAGTTTTGCGGCAGAAAAAGCCATGCTTTCGCGGAAAAATCTGCCATGGACAGATCTAAGCAACCCATTTTTTCGCTATTGGGCGCTTCAGGCAACAATGATTTTTCTGGCGCTGGTGATTGGGGGTTGGACCGGTCTGGGGCTGTTTATCTGGCAGGCCTTTGTAGCGGTCTGGCAATTGGAGTTGATCAACTACATCGAGCATTACGGCCTGACCCGCAAACATCTGGGCAATGGTCAATATGAAACGGTCGGGGCCCATCACAGCTGGAATGCGGCGCATATGGCCTCAAACTGGCTGTTAATCAATCTGCAGCGCCACTCGGACCACCACATCAAACCAAATCGCCGCTTTCCTCTGCTGCAGAACCACGATGAGACCAGCGCACCACAGCTGCCATACGGCTATCATATCATGACGATCTTTGCGATGATCCCGTCGCTTTGGCGGCGTAGTATGAACCCAAGGGTGCAGCAATGGCGGAAAATGTATTATCCCGAAATCACCAATTGGACGCCCTATAACAAAGCGCTCAACCCGGTGCCACGTTAACCCAGAACCGTCTCAGCAGCAGCGCCAAGACGCAGAAGATGCGCCTCACCATTGGCCTTGCCGATCAGCATCATCCCACAACTCGGCATGCCAGTGGGCAGCGTAAGCGCCGACACCCCCATCAAATTGCCAATGCGCGTGTTGCGCAGTGTCAGCAGATTGGCCGTTTTATAATATTCCTCTTCAGTTTGCAGCCGCGCCATCTTTGGCGGTAAATTCGCGGTGGTGGGCACCAAAACTGCATCAAAGCCAGCCGTAGTTTCAAACCAGACCTGCCGCGCGCACTCGAGCATTTGCCAGGCCGCGACATAATCGGCAGCATTATGCGCAGCCCCCGAACGGAACCGTTGCAAAATTTCGCCGTACATCATATCAGGATTGGCTTCGATCGTGTCTTTCCAGGTACCATAGGCCTCTGACGAAAACAAAACAGCCGACTGCGCCATCGCGTCCGACACTATTGGCACCTCAAGCGATATGATCTTGGCGCCCGCCGCGCGTAATTTGCCGACAGACGCCTCGAAGGCGTCACGTATCACCCTATCCAAATCATCCAGAGCGATTGTCTCAAGAATCGCAAACCGGGCGTTTGACAAATCAGTGGACTGCAGATCGGCGGGTTTACCCCCCTCAAGTGCCGCCAATAAAAGCGCCGCATCCTCCACCGAGCGCGTCATCGGTCCTGCGGTATCAAACCGCGCCGCCAACGGCACAACCCCGGCGTTTGACAGCCGACCTGCCGTGGTCTTGAGCCCCACCAGATCATTCCACGCCGAGGGTACGCGCACCGACCCACCGGTGTCCGACCCGATTGCCGCGGCCGCCAACCCAAAAGCTACCGAGGCTGCAGCGCCAGATGACGACCCGCCAGGGGCCGCTTCGGCATCGTTGACGCAGGGTGGCGTCGCAGTGATCGGATTGACCCCTAAACCTGAAAACGCCAGCTCTGATAAATGGGTTTTCCCCAGACAAACTAACCCCGCTGCAGTGGCATTGCGCACCACTTCAGCATCGGCCTCGGGAATGCGGTCTTTCAACAAGGCCGTGCCCGCCTCGGTGGCGCAGCCAGCCGTATCAAACAAATCCTTCCAACTGATCGGCACCCCATCAAGCGGCGACAGACGCAGACCGGCGCCCGCCCGCGCAGCCGCCGCAGCCGCCTCGGCCCGGGCGCGGTCTGCCGTCACGCGCGCGTAAATCCGGTCTTTTAAAGGATGAGCTTCGATTGCGGCCAAATATGTCTCGGTCAATGTCACCGGATCAATCGATCCGTTCTCAATGCCGCGTCCTAATTCTGCCGCCGTCATCCCCAGCCAGTTTTTCATAATCCGCCTCCATTACATTAAAAAGACGGTAGCGTCAGCGCAACGCATGGACAATCCCGAATTCGTCTCCATATTCAGACCATGGAACATGATTGCGATATCGCCATCGTTGGGGGCGGCTTAAACGGACCGGCTTTGGCTCTGGCTGCAGCACAGGTCGGATTGCGGGTGATCGTACTAGACGCCACGTCCCATAAACCGCGAAAAAATGCCAAGTTTGATGGCCGCGCCTATGCCTTGGCGCTGGCGTCGAAACGGCTTTTGGCAGCGGTCGGTGTCTGGGAGAACGTGGCCCAAGATGCCGAGCCAATGTTGAATATCCGCGTCAGCGACGGGCACGCCGGCGTTGGGGCATCACCGTTTTTCATGGATTTTGACCACGCCGAGCTCGAAGAGGGGCCGATGGGCTATATGGTCGAAGACCGCCACCTGCGCTATGCCCTGCAGGCCGCGATGCAGACTTCACCACTGATAGAGTATCGTCTTGCAACCCGGGTCACCGGACAATCCACTGGCCCCGAAGGCGTGACCCTTTCGCTGGCTAACAATCAGAAAATCACCACGCGCCTGCTGGTGGGTGCCGATGGGCGCCAAAGTGGCACAGCGGCGCGCGCCGGTATCACCTATACCGGCTGGCAATACGGCCAAACCGCACTGGTCTGCGCCGTAGAACATGACCGACCACATGGCGGCGTGGCGCATCAATTTTTCATGCCAGCTGGTCCGATGGCTGTTTTGCCTCTCTCAGCCCGCCGCAGCACAGTTGTCTGGAGCGAGAAAACTGATAGCGCTGCAGTGATTAAAACGCTTGATGACGCGGCTTTTCTTGATGTTCTGCGACCTCGATTCGGTGATTTCCTTGGCGATATTGCGCTGACGGGCGGACGCTTCAGTTATCCATTGGGGATGATGATTGCCAAAAGCTATATCGCGCCGAACGTGGCGTTGATCGGGGATGCGGCGCATGGCGTTCATCCGATTGCAGGTCAGGGTTTGAACGCAGGGCTGCGCGATGTGGCAGCGTTGATACAAGTGCTATCCGAAGCCAAGCAACGCGGTGAAGATTTCGCATCACAACCGGTTTTGGCCCGGTACCAGCTGTGGAGGCGCTTTGACGCCACAGCGTTAGCTGTGGTAACAGACGGATTTAACCATTTGTTTTCAAACGATAACCCGATTTTAAGATTGGGACGTGATCTGGGTATGGGTATGTTGAACGCAATGCCCAAAGTGCGCCGCGGTATCTTGCGCGAGGCGGCAGGGCTGACGGGAGATTTGCCTGATCTGATGCGTGAATAGCACCAAAGCTTACTCCAGCGCGCGCGCCTCATCAATCAGCATGACCGGAATACCGTCGCGGATCGGAAAGGCCAAATTGGCCGTCTTGCTGATCAATTCCTGCGCCTCGGCATCATAGCTAAGTTGCGCGTGTGTTTTCGGACAAATCAACGCCTCTAACATGCGTCGATCAAACTGTGGTTCCTTCACTGTAACAAACCCTCACTATCACCGCCGCGCATGCTATATTCTATTAGTGTAATTAAAGTTTCACGTCGCGTCGACAATGAGGGTGCCTCAAGCAGGGCCTGTTTATCTTCAGGGGCAAAGTCCAGCATCATCGAGAGCGAATTGATCAAAAGTTCGTCATCCGCTTCTTTCATAGTCTCCCAATCTGTCGCCAGATCGAGAGCCTCGAAATAGCGTGTCAACAGCGCCATAAACTTCTTTCTATCGAACCGCGCATCATGTTCAGTTTGACCCAAATCGAGATCAAACCCATCCCAGGTTACGCCACAGCGTCGGTAAGGCGTAAAGCCTTCAATCTCATTTTGAACCCGAAATCTTGATATTCCGGTAAGCGTCACCATGTACCGGCCATCCTCGGTTTCTGAAAATTGCGTTACCCGACCAGCACAACCGATCGCATGTAGCCTGTGGCCGGATCGGCCGGGCACCTCATTTGGCTGGACCATCCCAATCAACCGTTCGGGCGTTTTGAGCGCATCATCAAGCATCGCCAGATAGCGCGGCTCAAACACATGCAGCGGCAGACGCGAGCGCGGCAGAAGGAGCGCGTTCGGCAACGGAAATATCGGCAGTGTGTCGGGAAGATCGATTGATGATTTCATATTCCTCAACCTAGTCCAAAAAGCGGTTCAGGCAATCCGCTTTAAGCAAATATTAACGAACTCAATCGACGACGCCCATTTAACACGACGGAATCCTCAGGTTTTAACGCATCAAAAATAGTGAAAAGCTGCGCTTTGGCGGCCCCGTCATTCCAGTCACGGTCCCGCCGAAACAGCTCGAGCAATTCATCAACGGCCGCCTGAGCATCACCGTTTGCATGCAGGGCTTGCGCCAAATCAAAACGCGCTTGCAAATCGTCCGGAGTCTGGTCGACAGCCGCCTGCAACTCGGCCACCGGACCCGCGTCAGCAGCTTGGCGCGCCAAAGCCAGCTGGGCAAAAACCGCCTCAAGCTCGGGCGCTGCTGAAATTTCGCTGGGCGCCCCATTTAAGATGGCCTCAGCCTGATCTAAATCCTCAAGAGCGATATGAGACCGCACAAGACCGGCGTAAGCCACTACGTGATTGGCATCTTCCTCAAGGATTGCCGCAAAAATCTGTGCAGCATCTTCAAACGTGCCGTCAGTCATCATTTCTTCCGCAGCTTGCACCGCATCCTCAAGTCCGTTGTCGGCAGCCTGACCACCACTGGCCTCGATCACACGTGCGATAAAAGCATCAATTTCGGATTGCGGCACAGCACCTTGAAAGCCGTCAAGTGGTTGGCCTTGCCAAAACGCATAGACCGTCGGCAATGATTGTATCCGCAACTGACTGGCAATACCCTGATTTTCGTCAACATTAACCTTGGCCATTTTCACCGCGCCTTTGGCAGCGGTGACGGCCGCTTCCAATTGTGGACCCAGTGTTTTACACGGCCCGCACCACGGCGCCCAAAAATCTACGATCACAGCGACCGTTTTCGAAGCTTCGATCACCTCTTGCATAAAGGTCGCTTCCGTTACGTCTTGGATAAGGTCGCTTGCTGCTTTGTCCGCAGGCGTTGTGCCAGTGCCCAGTTCAATCATTTTCCGGTGGTCCATCCGTTGGGTGATAAATTATGGCCTAGATGGATCATTTGGAGCCCTGTTTCAAGGGCTCAGATCAATTTGAGACACATAACCAACTGTGGTAAAACCGGTGACCGGTCACACAGACAGCGACACTGTGGCTTGAATACGCCTGCGCAAGTCGCTTGGCAGTGCAGA